>Ga0180437_10001217_pt1 | contig 44408 bp, 43 predicted proteins | sample SS_ome_4_FD_132410 | JGI IMG/M metagenome (GOLD analysis project Ga0180437, IMG submission 132410) | Hypersaline lake sediment archaeal communities from the Salton Sea, California, USA - SS_3_D_1 metaG | ecosystem: Environmental > Aquatic > Non-marine Saline and Alkaline > Hypersaline >... | reverse complement strand
GCGGTTTGATTTTAACGACGGCGGCGCCAGCACCATCGAGGATAACATCCTCAATATGTACGACAACCCCAGTAGCGGCCAAAAGGAACTGCATGAGTACTGGACGATGAACGGTGTTACCGGCAACAAGAACGGCGGGTGGGGGGCCAGATGGACTGGCTTCCAGCCCTCCTACGGCGATCTGGCTACTGACACCTGGATCATTCTCCCCACGGTGCCGCAGGCGGACGCTGAAGCCTGGGTCGTGGATCCGGTTTACGCCCTGGCTTATGGCTTCGCCAACCCGTTCCACCTGCCCAGTGACTATACGGTCGATTTGAACAACCCGTTGGCCAACACCAGTCCCGAGACGGCGACCAATCGCTGGGCGTGCTTTGGCATCCACGCTGGGGTTCAGGCCGATCTCGATGGCGACGGGTATGAGGACGACCTGGAACTGAGCTGGCCCACCTATGGTCCTTACCCCGGCCCCGGCTGGGTATGGGAAGATGCCCCATCAGGAGAGTATGGGCTTCTGGCCACGATCCGCATCGTCAGCGACCTTGGCCCCTCCGGCTCGGTGCAACTGATGCACTACACCGGTGGCACGCACCTGACGAGCCCGGCGATTGTTGCCCCCGGCGCGCCCAACCCTGGTGACTTCGACGGTGACGGTGACGTTGACGCTGACGACATCGACGCGCTGTGCGCGAACATGACCGGCGACGGCGTCCTGCTGCCGAGCGGCTTTGAGCAGTACGACCTCGACGGCGACGGCGACGCCGACAGCGCCGACATGGACATCCTGATCCACGACCTGGTCGAGACGACAGTCGGCATCGGCACCGAGTACGGCGACTTCAACCTGGACGGCAAGATCGATACGGTTGACCTGACGATCCTCGGCACGTATTTTGGCGTGGGCACGAGCTGGAATCAGGGCAACGCCAACTGCGACACGACGGTCGACACCGTGGACCTGACGATCCTTGGCACGTACTTCGGGTTTGTGGCCTCCGCCCCCATCCCCGAGCCGGCAACGATGACACTGCTCGCCATAGGCGGCTTGGCCATCCTGCGCCGCAAGCGCAGCTAGAACGGTTTCACAGAGCATCGGCTGGCGGGGCTCCTGTCCCGCCAGTCCGGTGGGTGCTGCGCCGTCGGCGCTACGGGCGGAAGGTGGAACTTCGTCGACTTCGCCTGAAAGTGTGATAGAATCGTCAAAAAGACCCGCGATGATCGCGGGCCGGAGGTTATCTGAATAGAATGGGCGCATGCTATCCTGTCGGCGTGCACTTCCTTGCCGGCAGGCGGAGTTGACCATAAGCCTCGGCCCGTCGCGTTGTCCGGCCGGGGGCAGCGCGCTCGTAAATGTGGCCGGCTGGAGCAGCACAATTAGAAAGGGCGATCCAATGCTGAAATCGACGGGCAACGTTATGAGCTTTATCCTGGCCTGCGTCGCCATCGTAGCCATCGCCTCGCCGGCTGGCGCAGTGCAGGCCGGCGTTGTCGGCAGCGGCGTACACATGCAGTACGGCCCGCAGGACGCTGACGGGAATTACCTGGGCATCGCGTCGGAGTCCTATGACTTCTACGTCGATTTCGCGAAAGGTTGGGGAGACTACTTCCCCACGTGGTCAGGCGATCAAAGGCCACCGGACGGCATCGGCTACGGGTACGTGCTTCTGGCGTTCAACCCCTACACGGGTGAAGTGTGGAACGACATCCCGTCTATGTACCAGGCCCTCAGCGGCGATCCCATTTACTCCTCGCTCGGCGCCCACGCCCCCACGGTCGGGCTGACCGGCGTCGACGGCGGCGGCAACCCCATCCAATCCGATGTTGTCGTGGCGGACCTAGGCCGCGGGTACGCCGAGGACACCGTCTACATTACTGGCGCATTCTTAGTCGCCCCCCCCGGCATTTTCGCCAGTGCTTTCGGCTCGTTCGTCCAAACTTCCGCTGATGGCGGAATACTGTCCACGACCGGTTGGGATGTTTATGCCGGTGGCCCGGCCCTCATGCAGCCTGGCGAGGAGGTACGGACCTACGCCGCAGACGATCCCGACAGGCCTGATTGTTTTGACCCTGGCGATACGGGCGACCTGACATTTGACCAGACCAAGACCTGGGGCTACACGGTCTTCTGGGACGAGACATACCATATATATGCCGGCAGCAACGGCGGCGCTGCCGACAACCTCTATGGCTTTGAGATGGACGGCATCAAGGGCTGGATGAGGCTGGACTTCGCCGCTGATCGCACGGGCGTGCGCTTGACGGAATACTATTTCGACGTTCCCATGGCTGCCCCCGGCGACTTCGACGGTGACGGCGACGTGGACGTCGACGACATCAACGCGTTATGTGCGAACATGACCGGCGACGGCATTCTGCTGCCGGTTGGCTTTGAGCAGTACGACCTCGACGACGACGGCGACGCCGACAGCGCCGACATGGATATCCTCATCCACGACCTCATCGAAACGACGGTCGGCATCGGCACGGAGTACGGGGACTTCAATCTCGACGGTACTATTGATACCGTCGACCTGACGATACTGGGTACGTATTTCGGCATCGGCACGAGCTGGAACCAGGGCAACGCCAACTGCGATACGACAGTCGACACCGTGGACCTGACGATCCTCGGCACATACTTCGGTTTCGTGGCTTCAAGCCCCATCCCCGAGCCGGTGACCCTCGGCCTCCTGGGATGCGGGGTCTGCTTGCCCGTTTTCCGCAGGAAAAGACGGTAAGCCGGTGCTCTGATCCGCAGGGCGCCGTCAGACATAAGACAAATCTGGAAGCTGCTGACTTCGACAGGACCGGGGCCGACCGGCATGGGTCGGCTCGAACGCGCTGTGCTGATGCGCATAGTATCCCCGGACGGGCGGAAAAGGCGCGCGGCATCGAAAGCTGACTGGTCCTGTGTTCTACATGCGTCGGCTCCACACTAAGCTGGAGTTGACGCCTTTTTCTTTACGCGCCCGTGCAACCTCGTGGGTGCCTTCGACACACACCGTCGGCCGCCGTCCGGGAAGAGGGCTATCTGCAGCTGCTGTAGGGGATCACCGCCCGGAGCGCAGGGGCCGCTGGCTGCTGACCGGCCCGCGATTGGCAGGTCAGTCAACGCGCCGGCACATCACTTCGAACCCGCGAAAGTGCTCTGTCTGCACTCGACGACATGTATATAATTATACATGGAAAAGAAACACAGACTTTATGTATCCCCTAGGGAGCGTCTATCTACGAGTTATCGTAAGTGTTGGCTAATTCTCGTGTTGGCTCTCTTATTGCCGCAGGCAGCCCTAGCATCCATCATCATCGTTGGATCGCACAGCGCCTACCCGACGGTTCCCGCGGGCTCGTTATCGGACGTTCGGATGAGTGTCGACTTGAACGTCGTGGCAGGCGTTGGGAGGTTTCGGTTTACCAACGTGTCAATAGGGCTGGAGACCTCCGCGGTGTTCAAAGAAATCATTGTCGACACGGCCGATGACGATACCGGCGAGGTGTTCCTATGGGATGGCTACGTTCTCACGAACACCGCAGGTGTCGCCTACTGGCTCGTTGAGTCCAACGGCCTGCCCGGCTTTTACAATGAAACATCGGACAATATTCCACTGGTCGAGCTCCGCGCCAGGCCCAGCCCCGTCACCAATGGATTGGGCGTCGGCGAGACGCTGGAAGTTTGGTTCGGCACGGCTTGGCCCGACGGTACAGACGTATTTGACTACTTGTTCGCCTTTGGAGGCGGCACGGATACCGCCACAGGAGCGCTGGGCTTCCACGCAATCAGTGCCGACGTCGTTAATGGTGAGAGCCTCAGCGGCATCAGTGATGGCACGACAATACCCGAGCCGCACACATTGGCCCTGTTGGGTTTCGCTGCCGCATGGATGCTCCGGCGACGTCGACCATAGCGGTCTGGCGCTGTCCAGTCAGACGCTCCGCCCGGTTCCAACGGAGTGAACCGGGCGGTTCAAGTTGCGCCTGCCCCTGCCTCTCTTACCTGCGGCTCGCAACCGGCCCCGGCGCCGCTCGCGACACCAGACGCCACAATGATCAGCGTCCGTCGATATCTTCCGCGGAGTCGGAGCTGACGGAGTTTGCGCTGCGAATCTCGTCGAAAAAAGGCGTCCGCTCTTCCTCAACGCACTTGGCTGCGTACAGGAACATCGCTGCCGACCAGGTTTGCCAGTCCTGTCCGCATGCCTGTCCGTCCTGAGCGCGGAACCATTCATTGAAGCCGAACTCAACTTCCACCGCACGCGCCGGCCGAACAAGCTCCGCAAGGGCTTTCAGCTTCCGCCTGGCAAGTCGCTGTCTGCCAGCCGCCACCAGTGCCGCTACATAGAATCCACAGGCGAACGGCCAGATCCCGCCGTTGTGATACTCCCCGGGCCGATTGAACCGCTCGTAACGCGGCCTCCAGTCCGCATCGCCGGGCCGAATGAACGGAAAGAAATTCGGCGGCAGATTCGACGCCAGATCGCCCGACAGGCGCATCTTCTCGCATTCGCTCTCAACCCATGTCACGATGGCGTCGGCTCGAGTCGGAGGAGCGATGCCCGAAAGAATTGCCAGGCTGTTGCCCAGAAGGTCGAACCTTTCGCTGCTGTAGACCTTGTAGCTCCAGAGGGCGAAATAAGGCTTGTGCGGCACCGCCAGGCCTTCGAAACGGTGGCGCGGCTGGGTGTCGGCGGCGATGGCGAAGTGCTTCATCCCCGCCAGCAGCTCGTCGGCCTGATCGCTGCGACCATGCAGGCGAAGGTAACTGTAAACCAACGTGTTTACAAAGAGCCCAAACCCCAGCACCCACTGCTCGTCGCGCCAATCGGTCGTCGGTTGCTGGGCGACGAGTACGCGATCAGACGGGCTCTGATGCTCCATCCAGCTCATTGCCTTCTCCACCGCCTCCGCCAGAAAGTCCGCCTCGCCGGTGACCTTGCGAAAACATGCTGTCGTCAGGAGGAATAGCGGCGTCGTGTCGCTGGCGCCGCGGTCCTGTGGATCGTGAACCAGCGACGGAATGTGACCGTGACGAGTCTGGTTCTTGGCCAGGGTTTCCAGCACTCGCCGCAAGGAAGCCGTGAGCTTCTTGTGGCCCGTTGTCAATACGCCAAGCCCCGCGATCATGAGGTCCCGTGTGTACGGTTCGGGATAACCCCACCCCGCCGTACGGGGCAGGCGGTGATACGGCCCGTGCATGTTGTGCACCAACACTTCCAGAGCCGCATGCTTGGCCTGCTGGATCGGATCCATCTTTCGTCGGCCCATTCTAGGATATCCCCAGTCTGCTCGTGATTATCTCGACGAACTGCCTAGCCACCATGCGATAGTCATACAACTCCGTCACGCGCTTTCGCCCGGCCCGGCCCATCTTCACGCGAAGCTTCTCATCCGTCATCAAATCCATCAGGTAGTTGGCGATGTCATGCACGCTGGCCCTGTAGTCCGCGGTCCTAGGCCTCTTGAACACAACACGGTGCCCGTCCTCGAAGCCCTGGTCCTCACCGAGCATCGTCTCCTTCAGCCTGACTTCCTGGGCGACGCTTGCCAGGAACGCCGTCTCCTTGTGCACCATCGTATCAAGCATGCCCATTGCCTTGATGCCGATCACCGGCTTCTCGCAGGCGTTCGCCTCCACCTGGATCATGCCGAAACCTTCCAGCCGCGACGGCGCGGCGTAGATGTCGCACGCTGCCATAAGATACGGCATGAAATTCCGCGAGATTCGGCTGGTCGTGTACACAACGTTCTTGTCTATCCCCAGCGACGACGCCAACTGCAGATCAGCCAGATTCTGCTGCTCCGTCCTGGGCTGAGGCCAGACCTTGCAGACGTATTTCCAATCCGGCGCCTTGGTGTCGATCAGCGACAACGCCTGCATCACTTCCTGGGCGCCCTTGGACGCCGCGTCGCCGCCTACTGTCATGATCATGATCTGGTTCTCGGCGACCCCCAAGGCCTCCCGAATTGCCAGCACCTTTGGGTCTTTGCGGTCTCGTGGGCAAAAAGCGTCCGTGTCGCAGCCCACCGGCAGGACCTCGACCTTCGAAGCGTCAAGCCCGTCCCGTGTATACACCTTCTTGACCCACTGCGACGTGGTCATTATCAACGGCAGATCGTTCAGGACCTCATGGTAGTTGGCCAGGTAGCCGTCCGCCACCAGCCAAGGAACCGGCTGAACGCCGTAACGCTGAGGATGCAGAACGATGTGTGGAGTATGGCCCCAATAGCCCACGCCCACAACCACGTCGGGCTCAAACCATCGGTAGTACCATTCCTTTTCCTGCGGACTCTCGAAATGGGCCGGATGTGCATCCACGCCGATTTCCTTCAGCCCGCGATATAATAGATCCCCCTGGGTCGCCAATCCTCCGGGCGACGGCGGGTAATCGTACAACACGAGCACTTTCATTATTCCATCTCCTGTATCGTGATCTTTCGGCTGCCAAACGCCTCTGGCGTAACGCACGCCCTCACCTCAAAGGAATTAGGCCCGTAGCCATATTCCCTTTGTATGATACGTTTCTTCTCTTCAAGCTGTCTGTCCGTCAGTTCTATCAACACGTCTGCCCCCGCGGCTGGCGCACACTTGCCGGTCTCTGCATCGCAATCATAAGCGAATGTCCAGAGCTCACTGCAGACCAGCAGCCCCTTGCTGACCAGTTCGAGAACCTGCCTATGGACTTGCTTGTGCCTCAGATGCCCGTATTCTCCGTTTGCCCCATGCGTGACGCACAGGTCCACCGGCCCGGAGCCCAGGCAGCTCAAGATCCGCTTGCCGATGTCCCTCTTGCAGTCGATGTGCTTTGGCGGATTACTGTCATCCAGCAGCGAGATGTGGCCGGTCACCCCCAGCAAACTGCAGACGGACTTGAACTTCGGACATCGGTCGCCGTCGTCGGCCCGCGAAAGACTCAGCACCGTCCATCGCCAATCCGGGCGGCTGAGCATCAACCCCCCGCACCAGATGATCTCGTCATCCGGGTGAGCCACAATAATAGCCGCCTTCTTGCCCATATCTTTACGAGCATCGACAACGTATGGCTCCGGGAATCAGCCGAAGTTCCATCAACTTTGATTCTAGCGGGCAAGCAAGCGGCTGGCCATAGCCGAGCGCGCTGCGTATGCGGATTTGCCGGCAGCCGGCCCGTACCGGCCGCCCTGAGTGTTGCACCTGTCAGACTAGGCGATGATCTTGGTGATGCGGACCTGAACGTACCGTTGACGCGACCCTGTCTTGCGGCGAGACGCCTTACGTCGCCGAAGCTTATAACTCTGAACTTTCGGGCCCTTCAGTTCGCTGTCGACGACCTCGGCGGCGACCTTTGCACCGGCTACCAGCGGCGTGCCGAGTTTTACGTCCGCACCGTCAGCTATCAGCAGCACGCGGTCGAACTCCAGCGAGGTCACTTCGTCTTCTAAGTCACGCAAATCGACCGTCAGTACGTCGCCTTCGCTGACGCGGAACTGCCGGCCGCTATCTTCTATTACTGCGTACACGTTACACGCTCCTTGTGATGGCACATCAGGGGAAATGACTGATTATCCCGTTTGCTCACCGGCTGTCAAGGCGTCATTTCAACTCCCAGGCCCGACCGGCGAGCTCCGCCATGAATGCAGCCGACGCCACGGCCCCGCCGTGAAGCTGCGCAAGTGCAAGCTTCTCATTGGGCGAGTGGGGGGCATCATCAGGCAGACCGAAGCCCATCATCGCAGCGTCCAGGCCCAGCAGGCGTTGGAAAAGTTCGGTCACGGGTATCGAAGCGCCGCAACGGATGAAAGTCGTCTCTCGGCCGAATGCCTCGGACATCGCGGCGCGGGCGGCTTGTATCGCGGGCCCGCTGGTGTTCAGCAGAACCGGCCGACCTGTCGAGTGCAGGTCCACCGTCGCCTTCACTCCGGGCGGCGTGTGGGCGGCGACGAACTCCTGCATGCCGGCGGCAATCTTCTCGGGATTCTGGTCCGGCACGAGGCGCATCGAAATTTTTGCGGTCACTTCTGCGGGGATTATCGTCTTTGCGCCCGGCCCGGTGTATCCCCCGACGATGCCGTTGGCGTCCAGCGTGGGTCTGGCCCAAATGCGGGTCAGCGACGGGAGGCCACGCTCTCCGCCTCCCAGGCACTTTACGCCCATCGCTTCGGCGCAGGCCCCCTGGTCGAAAGGCAGCTTGCCCCAGTCAGCCAACTCCTGGTCGCTCGGCGTGAGCACATCGTCGTAGAAACCCGGCAGGGTCACCCGGCCGGTGTCATCGTGCATGGCTGCGACGATTCGAGCTAGGGCATTGATCGGATTGGTCAGCAGCCCGCCGTTGATGCCGCTGTGGACGTCGGCTCTTGGACCTTTGACCGATATCTCCACATACGCCAGTCCGCGCAGGCCCGTCAGAATGCTTGGGATGCCCGGCGCAAAGAACGCCGAGTCACTGATTACCGCGGCGTTGGCCGACAGCAGGTCGGCATTGTCGACGACAAAAGGTTCCAGGGATGGCGAGCCGATCTCCTCTTCGCCTTCGATCAGAATCTTGATGTTCACCGGCGTCTGACCGGTCGCCCGCATCCACGCGTCGATTGCCATCAGGTGCGCGAACAATTGCCCCTTGTCGTCGCTGGCCCCGCGGGCGCGGATATTGCCGTCTCGCACGACCGGCTCAAACGGATCCGATTCCCACTCATCCAGCGGATCGGGCGGCTGAACGTCGTAATGCCCATATATCAGCAGCGTGGGCTTGTCGCGGTCGATAGGCCCCTGGGCGTAGACGACATCCTTTCCGCCTCTGACGGGTATGACGGACGCATCGAGCCCGATTTCTCGCAGATACTCAGCCAGCCAAGCGGCACATTCGGGACACTGATCGTCGTCATTGTTGGCGATGGCGGCGAAACGCAGCAGCTCGAACAGTTTTTCGAGGTGTCGCCGGCGGCGATTATCGAGGCAGCTTTTAACTTTGGGATCAAGCATCTCGGCTCCGACATATGGTCAGTCCGGCCAGTCGGGTCGGGGAGGCAGTTTGGCCTGCAGGTCCCGCAGCAACTGGCGTGGGAAGTTCTGTGGGTGCTGGCGGAAGGCGACCAGTGTGGTCTCGCTAAAGAAAGCAGACTCCGGCGGCAGTTCGTCTTCGCTGTCGTAGAACTTCAGGGCCTCAGCTAGGCAGAGGGCTGCCCGTATGTTCAATTCGTGTGCCCGAGGCGGGTAATCCTCTCGGTCGGCCTGGTCGGCTAGTTGGTAGTAAAGGCCAAGCCATTGGTCTAGGTCGACCACTTCGCTGGGCTCGTCGATGGGGCTTATGCAGGGGCTGTCCGGGTCGGTCGGCTCGTACTTGCTCACGAAAGCCAGCAGCCGGCCGGATCCGCACGCCTGGCAGGTCGCCTTGGCCACACTGACGTCTTGCGGCTTGTCGCCCGGCGCTATGGCATGCAGGACACTCGGGCCCTTGCCGCACACCTCACACGGTGTGGCCAGCAGGTAATACTGCACTTCATTGCTGCTATGTACCGCAAGCGGCTGTTGCATGGTCAGAGAATGCTCCGCGAAGTGTCACTTAGGTAGCTTTCACCATTGCTCGGCGTCATCGTTTTCCGGCGGAGGGTAGTCGCCGGGCCTGGCGATACCAAGTGCAGCCAGCGAGTCGCGTTCGACCATCATCCGCAGGGCTTCGCGCGGCACGGTCGGCAGGTTCGTGCCCTGCGTCACCTCGTGTAGCCGGTAGACGGTTTCAATGGCCTCGGCGGCGGTCATAAGTGGGAAGCCACTGGCAAAAAGCACTTTGTTCATCACCCCGTATTGGTGGGCCGTCGCTAGGGCGTTGTAAGCAAGCCACGGCCTGCGAACTAGCCCGGCGATGTCCCCAAAAAGGCGTGCGTGCTTGCCCAGCATGGCGAGGGTTTCATCCACCCACGGAAAACCCAGGGATGTTATCACCATCGTCAGGGAGGGAAACTCCCTCGCTATTTCGTCCAGCAGTATAGACCTGGCGTATTCCATGTGACTCTTGGCATGGTAGCGCATTCCCTGGCGGATGAACACGACTGCATGCCGCTTCTCGGCCATTTCGTAAAGTTCCATCGCGCGGCTGTCCGCTGGGTGGTAGTTCTGATCGCAGGGGCTGATCACCAACCCGCGGAATTCCGGACGGTCAAGCCATTCGGCCACTTGGCTGAATGCGTCCTCGTCGGTCGGGTCGACGGCGGCGATGCCGATGAGGTGTTGGCCTCTGGATGCTATGTAGTCGGCGATGTAGCTGTTGGGAACGTCGGCGTTGAGGAATCGGCTGCGGTAGCCCATCACGAAGGTACAGGTGACCGAGCTTGCCGAGAGCGCATGATCGGCCGGCTGGGCATTCAGCGCATCGCCTTCTGCGGGGCGATGAAAGAAGGGCGCCAGCCCCTGCCCGAGCTGGGCGGGGTCAGCCCAGATATGCGTGTGACAGTCGACAATCATTGCGGCTCATCCCGCCCATAGAGTTCACGTGGGTATCAGTTTCTTTGGCCAAGAATTTCAAAAAACAGTTTAACCGGCTTGCTCAGGTACTGACCCTGTAACTGCAAAGCTGCAAGCCCGCATACCGCAGCGACGCAGGCGAAGATGACGAACGCCCGCAATTCACACTGGTTCATCGCCGCGTCCTCACTGGGCGCCCAGTAGACGGTCAATATCAGCAGATAGACCAGCCCCTCGATGACCCACATCCACCACGGCAACGAACCGAAAAGCTCCTTGAAGTTGATAAGCGGGAACTCTGATTGGAACACCCGGCCCATCCGGACTTCAGCCAGCCCTTCCTTGAAGGAGTCCCACTTGCCCTCACCTGGGGTCACCTGCCCTCGGCTGGCTGCGTTGGTAACTTCCAGCGCCGTCCGCGAACGACGAGCGATCTGCTTTGCCCGATCATCGATTCGCCAGACCATGTCCACCAGTTCCTTGGCCTGCTCTGTCCGTTGCTTGTGTATCGCCTCTCTGGCGGATTGGCAGTTCGAAACGGCCAACTTTGCCGCCAAGTGGAACTGCGCGGCCAGAAGAGGCAATCGCTGGCGAGGGCTCATCGGGCCGGCAGCGGGCGCATCGGCGTACGCTTCAGCAGAGATATAAGCGCCCGGTTCACCCGCCGGCTCCTGGTCAACTTCCGGTTCTTGCTTGTAGCGGTCGGCGAGATCCTTGGCCTCGGCGACAATCCTGCCCAGCGACTCTTCGATCTGCTCGATTAGACCTTTCAACTGTTCCTGTCCGGCCCAGTCGTTGGCCGGGGGATTGTCAGCAACAGCCTTGGTGTCGGCGATCATCCCGGCGGCTAGCTGCTCCATTTGAAAAATCGCAGCCAATTGTTCAGGCTCGGAGATTGCCTGATCAGCGGCGAGCCAATCGTTTAATGCGGCCGATTCGGCAAGAAGCTGATTGGCGAGCTGTTCTACCTGACCGACCCGGTCGATGAACTGATTCGCCTCCCGGGACCAGGGGGCATCGGTGATGTCAGAGCGAGCGGCCGGGGTGGCGGCATGTACGTCGGCAGCGGCCGACTCGACGGCCCGGATCGCCTGGGAGATGTCACTCACCGAATCGGCGAGTATCTTTTCGGCCTGAAGACGATCGGCAGTGAATGTCGCCACAAGCTCCTCCGCCCACTTCGGCGTCTGCCCGGGTTCACCCTGGGGGGCGGCCTTGGCGTTGGCGGAGGCGAGCGCATCGAGAAGCAAACGCTCGACTACCTGGTCGATGGCGGCAATATCCTCGTCGCGGATTTTCTTTACGTCATCCAGGGCGATGCGGGCGGCTTGATCCACCAATTCGACAATGTCGGGAATATCCGCCGGATCTATCCTGCCCACAGTGTCCCGCGACGTGGTGATCGCGTCGGAGACGGCCTGCTGTATGGCCTCGGCGTCTTCATCGGTGGTTCTATCGGGCCCAACGATCTCCACAACGGCTGCTTTGGCGGCCTCTGCGATCGACTCTACCTGCTCGGTTAGAATTGCGCCGGCGGCTGTCTGGACGGCTTGAATGGCCGCAGCTTCGGCGCCGGTGGTCAACTCGTCAATTCTGCCTTGGATGCCGCTGTCCTCGTCGCCTTCGTTCTTGGTAAGCTCAATATAACTTTCAGTGAGGCTGTCGAGCGTCTCGACCTTCGCCGCAAGGTCGATAAACAATTGACCCAGTTGTTCCAACACACCCCGGGCGAGCTCAGGCGCCTGATCACGCTGCTGGTCAGCGTCATCTTTGTCTGCGTTGTCATCTTCTGGCTTATCCCCTTGCCCTTCGGGCTCGGCCGGGGGCGGGGTGGTGGCCCTGGAGGCCGAATCTATGGTAGCCATCATGTCGTCGGCCCAGCCGACGACCTCCCCGGCGATGGTCGAAAGTCTTCCGGCAGTTTCGGAAGAGTCGGCCAGCATCAGCCGGGAAGCCCCAGCGATGTCGTCCTGTGCCTCCCTTGTGGCGTCATCGGCCAGGCGCACGGCGCGCTTGGCGTCGTTCTCGCGGGTTGTAGCCTCTTGCTGGGCCAGGGCGAGTCGCTCGGCGGCCTCCTGATTCGCCGGGTCCGCGTCGGCTACGATGCGAGCCTGATCGACCGCGGCGAAGGCTTCAGCCGCTAGGGCGTCCTTCTCGAGGGCATCTCTTCTGGCGTCGACCATTGCGGTCGCCGATCGGAGAGTCTTATCAAGCGCCTGGCTCAGTTCGTCGGCCTCGATCATCTTGGCGCGAGGCTGAGCGATCACATGGTAGGCCCCAAAGCAGATCACAAAGAACGCCACCGACAGTACGCAGAAGAAAAACGTCACCTCGATGAAGGATGTCAACGTGCTCCGCACGCCGGACGACCGCATGATGCTCATGAGCGACTCCTCAAACCTCAGTACGTGAGCACATTATTGGAATACTCCACCCTTATGACAAGGTCGAAATTCCATCGTCTCCGCGGGCAGTTCTGGCGGGACCTGCGGAAAGCCCAGCCGGCGATGCACCATCACCCCGGCCGGCAACGCGCCCAGCCAAGGCAGGCTGATCACTCGTCTAGGTCGGCCTCGGGAAGTTCGCCTTCCACGGCCAGGGAACCGTCCGGACCCGCCGCCAGGAGCTGAATCTTCTTCTCGGCGGCGGCGAGTATGCTGCGGCACTGCTTGATGAGCTCGGTTCCCTCGGCGTATTTGGCGATGGACTCTTCCAGAGGGACTTCGCCGGATTCGATGCCGGTTACGATTTCTTCCAGTCTGGTCAGCGCTTCTTCGAACGTGAGTTTCTTCTTGCCCATTTCGGCTTATTCCTCTCGGTTGTTCTGTTGCCCGTCGAACAGGCCGGGTGAGCCCTCGGCAGAGCGTCTCGGGCCGCGCCGTTTGGGGCTGCGCTCGCCCGGCTGTCTTCCCCCGATAACGCTGATTACCCGCCCGTCGGCGAACTCCGTTTCTATTCCATCGCCCGTGCGCACCTGGTCGACGGAACGGACTACCCGCCCGTCCTCGTCTCGCGTGACAGTAAAGCCCCGCGCCAGCGTGGCGCGGTAGCTCATGCTTTCCAGTTGGCGTGCGATGGCGCGGACCTGTTGGCGGGCGAGCGCGAGGCGGTTCCGCGGGTGGGCTGCCTGAAGCCGTCCGGCGAGTTCAGCCAGGCCGTCGCCCTCGCGTTTGCTCGCGACGCCGAGCGCCCATCGCAATCGCCCTGCCAGTTCGTCCACCTCTTGAAAGGCGGTGCGGACCAGCCTCGTCGGATCGCGAAAAACGACGCTGCGGGCCAGGGCCGCCAGCTCCCGCATGCCCGTATTTACCTGCTTGGCGGCGTGGGCAGCCAGGTGCGTGCCTATGGCTGACAAACGCCGGGCGATGTCGTGGCGGCTTGGCACGGCCAGTTCGGCGGCGGCGGTAGGGGTTGCCGCCCGGACATCTGCAACGAGATCGGCGATGGTGAAGTCGACTTCATGCCCCACGCCGCTGATTACCGGCGTTCTGGCTCTGGCGATCGCGCGGGCCACGGCCTCTTCGTTAAACGCCCACAGGTCCTCCAGGCTTCCGCCGCCTCGGGCGACGATAAGCACGTCCAGTTCGAACTTCTCGGCGCTGGCATCGAGTTCGGCCACGGCCGAGGCGATCTGCTCGGCGGCGCCTTCCCCCTGGACAAGGGCTGGGCGGAGGTACACCATCACGGCTGGCCAGCGCCGCCGCAGCGTGCGGACAATGTCCCGGATGGCTGCCCCGGTGGGGCTTGTTACAACGCCGATGGCTCGGGGGAACGCCGGCAGGGGCTTCTTGCGGTCAGCCTCGAACAGGCCCTCAGCGGCGAGCTTTTCCTTCAGCTGTCGCAGCGCCAGTTCCAACTCGCCTGCCCCGCGCGGGGAGATCCGCTCCACGTAAAGCTGCAACTGGCCTCGCACGTCGTATACGTCGACCCGGCCCTCGGCGACCACCTCCATGCCGTCTTGCAGGGCGAACCGCATCTTCGAGGCGTGGGAGCTGAACATAACTGCGTCGATCGACGCGCGGGAGTCCTTCAGGCGAAAGTAAACATGGCCTGAAGTGTGAAAGTTGCAGTTGCTGATTTCTCCGACCACCGCGACGCGCTTGGGAAACGCCTCAGCCAGAGCGGACTTGATCTGCATTACAAGCTGCCAGACGGATATCCCCTTCGGCTTCTCACCCTGTTTGTTCTCCACGTCGGCTCCGCCGATGACATCAGGAGCGTTGCGCCGCGGCCGGACCTTACTCGGATCAAAGAATGATTTCGCATCGAAAGCCATGACCGGGGCATTCTACCAGCGACGGTCAGGGAATGCACCCGCCCGGTCGATTTCTCCTGTGAATGCGCCGCACCATGGTTTATCGTAAATCTCTGTGTGGGCTGTGTGTTGCCGTGTCAAAGCGCCGAAAACATCGGGAAAGGATGCGGCAATGACATTCTCTGTGAAGAGATCGATTTGGCTGATCGTACTGGTCGCTGTGGCGGCGGGGACGCTGCCGGCCCAGATAAGCACCGAGCCGATGGTCGACAATCCTCAGTACCTCCGTTGGGCGCCTTTCGATCTGGGATCATGGGCCAGGCGCAAGTTTGTCGTCACTGTTGACGGAACTGATCGTGCGGAGTCTATCACGACAGCCACGTTGACTGCCATTGATGAGGACCAGCTCGTCCTCACCCTCGAGGAAGTGGCGACGACCTGGGATATTGGCTTTCCGCTGGCCAGACCGACCGAGAAGATGGACGTGCCGGCGAAGGTCCCGGCGGGGTCTGCCGTCGTTGATGATCCGGAAGAAGTAGAAGAGGGCGAGGCGACTATTAAGGTCCCGGCCGGGACGTTCAAGTGCAAATACACCAGCAAGACAAGCACTTACACATACGACGGTAGAACGCATGTTGTGATAGACACGACCTGGCGGTGCGATAAGGTGCCGGGCGGCACGGTTAAGTGGTCCATGGTTTCGTATGATCTGCCTGTCGGAAAGACAACGACGACCTTCGAACTGCTGGACTACAGCACCGGCGGGCTGTAGCGGACGTCCTGCAATATGTCGACTGCGTCCGTATTTCCGCTTCTTTTCCGCCGTTCGGGCGCATATGCTTATTGGAGAAGTGGAGGGACGACACGTCGATCATACGTGTGTGGACCGTTTACTTCCAGGAAAGGGCACTGATATGACATCTTGCATGAGAACGCTGATTGGCTTGACGGTACTGGTTGCTGTTTTCGCGGGCACATTGTTGGCACAGGACGCGGATGCCCCGATGGTCGACAACCCTCAATACGCAAATTGGTCATCGTTTGAGGTCGGGGCGATGGCCAAGATGAAGATGACCGTCGAATCCATGGGTATGCAGGTGGCTGAAATGGTCATCACGCAGACTCTCACCTCTCTGGACGCGAACATGGCCGTGGTGTCGATGCAGACGACAATGTCTATCAACGGCACGGAAATGGCACAGCCAGCGACGGACATACAGATCCCAGCCAAGGTCCCCGTTTCCGCCGCCGAGCAGCCCGATGAGAATGTGGAGACAGATATCCAGGCGGAGGAAGGTCAGCAAACGGTGGAAGTGCCGGCTGGTAAGTTTGACTGCAAGTTCGTCAAGACTACCATGATCACGACCGTCGACGGACAGAAGCAGACCAACGTTTCCACGGTATGGACCAGCGACCAGGTTCCCGGCGGGCAGGTCAAGATGATATCGGTTTCGCAGGGCGACATGAACGAACAGACAACCAGATCGGAACTGATAGATTACAGCACCGGCAGCGAATAGGGGGCAAACAGGCAGTGATGGATCCCGTTCAGTGACCAAATTTGTCGGGATCTACTTCGACGACGACTTTGAGTACGCCGGCAGAAGGAATGTGTCCGTATCGTCGGCGGGCGCTTCGTCGCCACGGTAGTTGTCGACATCTTTCCTGATAAGGTAGATGTCATCCCCCTCTACGCCGGCTTTTGGGGTCTCCTGCCACTGGACGTGCATGTCCAGGTAGAGCACGTTCTGCCCCTTGAGCGGGTGGTTGTCGCTGGAAGCGCCGATGTTCTCAGGGATAAACCGACCTTCTTCAAAAACGGGGTTACTGTCTGCAAGGATGGCCATGTACTCTCGTACGCCCGCCAACTTCGGATCGGCAAGCGATATCCGCTGCCCGCCAAGAGAGTGCTGGTAGGAAAAGCTAATGTTGTCAGCCGAGGGGAAATCATCCATTTTCACGTCAACTTGCGGAATGGCGCCTCTGACCATCACGGCAGGACAGATGAATATCGTCGGTTCGGCGTAGCCTTCGCGGACAAGCAGAAACAGCCCCGCCGAATTGCCTACCACTGGCTCGCCGTCGGACGGTAACCAGCGGGTGCTATTCTCAGCTGCGTTTGGCAGCATGTCAGCGTGCTCGAAAGCGTACTTATTAAGTGCTTGGCCGATCTGTCCCATCTGCAGGCCGCACTGGCGGACCTCCGCGCGTCTTCGTGCCTGCACTGCCGAAGGCATAAAGGCCGCCAGCAACAGCAGGATGGCCGCGGCCACCGAAAGCGCCTCCCGCAATGAGAAAGTCCATGCGCCTCCTCCGCCACTTCGGCCTCGGGCTTCGTCAGCCAGCAGAACGTTGAGGTTGTGTTGGCTGGTGATGTAATCCATCGTTCGGTCCACCAGGTCGGCCGGCGGGGAGGGGGCGTCGGCCAGGCTCAAGGCGGCCAGTGTATTGCTCAGATCATCGTGAAGTTCGCTGAACTCCCAGTCAGAATCCAAGCGCCGGGAGACCTCCTCGGTCTGGGCCGCAGAACACGCACCCATGAGGAAATCGATCAGGAGTTCCTCGTCGCGTCGCTTCTGGATGTCTCTGTTATTAATGCTCATGGTCGGATCTGGCAGCAACTCGCTTCCATTTTTCCGCGAATGTCTTCACTGCGGTATGAAGGCGTGATTTCACAGTACCCAACGGCGCCTTCACAACCTCAGCTATGTCCTTGTAGGCCATGCCGTTAAAGTAACATAGGACGAGCACGAGTCTAAGTGCTTCCGGCATCTGGGCTACTATCTTTTGTACGGCGAGGCGCGTTTCCTGGTTCGTTATGGTTTCCAAAGGCGGAGGGATATCCGACGGCATCAAGTCGCCGTAACTGACGGACTGGTCGCTGTTTCCCACTTGGGCGTCCAGAGGGGCCGACAGGCGGCGGCTCCGCTTTCTCATGGCGTCACGGGCCTTATTGGCGGCTATTGTGAAAAGCCACGGTTTCAGCCGGCGGGACATATCGAACTTCTCGGCAGAGAGGTGCAATTGAAGAAAGGTTTCCTGAAACACATCATCGGCCAACGCGGCGTCGCCGAGGAACCGAGCCAGAAAGCTGTATACCTCCTGGCGATAGCGCTCAACCAGCCGAGCGAATGCCGATTCGTCACCGTCAAGGTAGCTCTGGAGCAGAATGTTGTCGCTCGGTTCTGAATTGCCGAGGGATTCGTCTGTCACGCCGCGCTTTTTCATCTCAATCGCCGATGATTCGCGGACGATTATACCCTCAGGCGGGGCGCATGGCAGAACATTTCCCCTCTCGCACCCCACGCGCCCAGAACTGGCGCTGAGCACGCCGACAGAATAACTTGAATTGCTCCACTCCATGTCTTATTGTGCTTATACGTATCAGGTAGGCTCATGTTCATTCTCTTTTCGTTTCACCATCGGGAAACGCAGGCATTATGAGGCGAGGCATACTTGCAAGCAGGGAAGAGCTGTCGCAATTGGCCGATCGCATCGCCAAGAAGCCATTCGATTCGTTTTATGACCGTCTGCATAAGCGATGTTCGCTTATCCTCCAATCTGCCCCGACCGCCGAGCAGAACTGGCGGGCAATGTGGCACAACGGGCAATGGGGCTCGGCCGTCCAGGCCTCCAGAACCGTCCAGGGACGCCTGCTGGATCTGCTGATCGCTCACCACATAGATCCAGATGCGGCTTATCGCGACCGGGCGATCGAAGAGATGAAGAACCTCATCTCATGGAGCACCTGGGTGGACCCCTGCCACCCCAACATGTCGGCCGACCTTTGCACAGCCGAGGCGGTCGTGGCGGCGGTAATAGCCCTCGACTGGCTGTGGGAGGATCTGTCCCAGGCCGACCGCCTTCGAGTTCTGCACGCCGTGCGGGATAAGGCCATTCTGCCGTATCTCGAAAGCGTCAAAGACGACGTTTGGTGGTATAGCTGCTGCAGCAACTGGAACGCCGTCGTAAACTGCGGCGTAGGGCTGGCCGCGCTGGCCATAGGCGATGAATACCCCGACGGTGAGACCGCCTACCGCCACGCGATGGCAGGCCTCAAGCACTTCTTCGACGCCCTGGGAGGCGAGGGCGGCTGGGACGAGGGCACCGGATACTGGGGCTACGCCATGCGCTACATACTGCTGATGAGCGAAGCGGCGGAGAGGCTTATCGACGACCAGCGCCTACTGCACCAGCGGGGCATGGAGGTGACCGGGCTTTTCCCGATCTATTTCACGCCCAACGGTCATCCGGCCAGTTTCGGCGATGCAGCGACCGCGCCCCTGATGGGGGCCCTGTACCTCCTGGTGAAACACTTCGGCCTGGGCGAGGTCGGATGGTGGCTGGACACCTATGCCTTCCACCGCGATGTCAGCACGGACGGTTATTCAGAGGCCGGCCTGGCGATTCTCTTCCGCCCGGAAGATCCACCCGCGCCCACAGGAGAGCACCTGCACCCGCTGAAGGTCTACAACGAAATCGGCTGGGCGGCAATTGCCGATGAATGGCCTACGCCATCGATGTACGTGGCGGCCAAGACTGGCAACTTGTCGGCAAGCCACAGCCAGCACGACATGAACTCCATCCAGTTGCAGGTGGACGGGGAAATGCTGCTCCGCGACCTGGGGGCGCCGCCTGAGAGTTTCGAGTATTTCTCTGCCTCGCGCGGGAACTTCTACGAGGTGCAGGCCCAGGCACACAATACTCTTGTCGTGGGGCGGCGAGACCACGCGATCGACGCGCAGGGCTCGATCATCGATGCTCTGTCCGACGAGACATTCCGGTGGGTGGCCTGCGATGCCAGCGCCGCCTGTGGCCCAAACGTGCACTTCACCCGCCACGTCGTGATGCTGCTGGACGGCCACGGCAAGGAAGGTCGGACCGTGCTCGTGCTGGACGAGCTCAAAAGCCCCGCCGCCGAGCGGGCGGACCTCTTCTGGCACACCACAGGCCGCATCGAACTGGATGACGGCAACCGAACCGGGCGGATAATGGGCAACCGGGCGGTGCTGCATTTCGGCTTTGCTTCTTCCCCGACCGGCCGGCTGACCGCACGCACCGCAGATCAAAAGGGACAACACGCCGACCACATACTTCGCGCGGAGTTTCGCAGGATCCGCCAGGGACTGTTTCTGACGGTATTCTCGCGCGAAAAGTTCACCAAGCTGCCGACTATTAAGGCCGACAACAGCTACGTCCGCGTAACGGCGCAGGGGGCCGTCCTGAAGTTCAGGAAGCGCCGTCACCAGCTCCAGCTCACCGAAGTGCAGATAAGCTGACGGCTCACCCGCTGCATCGGCGGGGCGGATGCGTGCGGCAACCTTGCGGGCCGGCGATGCGAATCCACCAGCCGAGCACTTGCGATTTTTCCCCTCTTGCGTTATATTATCCGGCATATCGGCAAGCGAGTGCGCCCGGCCCCAGGCGGCGTGCCTGCGGCGGGGCTGTTCGCGGGAGGTCCGGATGAGTGTCGTTACGGCCAGTGCCCTCAGTGCAAACGTGCTGGTGCTCAACAAGCACTACGCGGCGGTGCGCGTCATAAGCGCCCGACGGGCGCTGTGCATGCTCTTCAGGCGGATCGCCGAGATCGTCTCCGTAGACGACGGCTCCTACGCCGGGTACGACTTCGAATCCTGGCGGGCCGTCAGCGAGTTCCGCGCTAAGTACGAACGCGAGCACCACGAATGGGTCCGCTGCGTCCGCTTCGAAATCGCCGTCCCCCGCATCGTCCGCCTGCTTGCCTACGACCGCCTGCCCATCACGCCCGTTCGCCTCACCCGGCGGAACGTCTACGCACGCGACCGCAACCGCTGCCAGTACTGCGGGGGCAAGTTCTCCACCACCGAGCTCACCCTCGACCACATCGTGCCACGCACGCTGGGGGGAGGCATGACCTGGGATAATGTCGTCTGCTGCTGCGTGAGCTGTAACGCCCGCAAGGGCGGCCGCTCGCCAGACCGCGCCCACATGAAACTCATCGCCGAGCCGGTCAAACCCAAACGCTCCCCGGCCGTCACCGTCCACCTCACCAGCCAACGCTACGCCTCCTGGAAACAATTCCTCGACACCGCTTACTGGAACGTCGAACTGAGAGACTAGGGGAGGGGACAGAATCGCCGAGAAACGTCGAATACGTTTGGCTGAAATAGCCCCGCTGACACCCGTGCCTTCTCGTTTCGCGTGCAAGCGAGTTACACGTCCTGTGGCCCTGGTCGGCCTCGGCTAATTGACATAGGGAGGTATGACCTGTGAAGAAGCAGTTACGCAAGGCTACGGACGTGTCGAAGAAGTCGTTGGCGAACGTTGGGGCCCAAGACTTGGATGTGTTCATCTCGCAGTACAAAGAAGCCCATTTTCCGTTGCATGCCCTCTTCGCTCAGCAAGTATCGCAATTGCTTACTTCGTTGCTTCAGGCGCGGCGGATCCGAGTGCACAGCATCTCCCATCGTGCCAAGGCCCCCGATAGCCTGCGGCGCAAAATGGCGACCAAGGAATACGTCGATCCTTTGAAGGAAGTTACGGATCTTTCTGGAGTGCGGGTGATAACGTACTTTCCCACCGATGTTGACAAGGTCCTTCATGTCATAGCCAGAGACTTCGACATCGATCAGGCCAACTCCATCGACAAGAGACAAGGTCACGACCCCAACGTTTTTGGATACGCGTCTGTTCATTTGATCGTAGGTCTCAATTCGGCCCGAACACAGCTCGCCGAGTATGGACGTTTCACCGGGCTCAGGTGCGAGGTCCAGGTGCGTACGGTCCTGCAACACGCGTGGGCGGAGATCGAGCATGACTTGGTGTACAAGTCATCTGCGGACATGCCTTTTGAGCTTCGTAGGCGATTCTCCTCTCTGGCTGGAATGCTTGAGATTGCGGATCATGAATTCGAGTCCCTGCGGAAGAAGGAGACGTCCCTCAGAACGAAGATCAGATCGACTATCGAGAGCCTCAATTTCGAAGTACCTATCAACTTGGATTCGCTAGCAGCTTACTTGCAAGTACACCATGATCAGGAAGAGATGCATGTGTATTACCTCCGCCGTTTTCTCGAGTTCGCCACCGCGAATGGCATCTCGACGATCATGCGGCTTGATGAACTGTTATCGGGCGAGGATGTGGCGGAATCTAGAAGGGTGTTGAATGAGTCTGTGAAATGCGTGGGCTTGGGCAAGTGTCTCTTGGAGTTCTTCTTCGCTCTTGCGAAGAGGTTGGGGCTCCCGCCCAGTGCCGTCGCGGAGGCCAGCACTTGTGAGAGGCTGGATTTCAAGCGTCGCACGGCAGAGACAACTCCGGCGAGCAACACGGTCCGCCCGAAGGAGCAACGCAAGTCCCCACGGCCCCCATCAGCACGCCCTGTCAGGACCAAGAAGCGTCCTACGAAGACCAAGAAACGTCCCCCAGCACGGTCCTCCGGCCCGAAGAAGCCCGCCGGAGCGCGGGCGGCCAAGGCCAAGAATCGCTCGGGAGCCCGGGCCACCGGGCCGAAGGTGCCCCGTCCGGCACGGGCGGCCAAGACCAAGAGTTAGTAGGGTGCGTAGCTTCGCTACGCACGCGACCTTTGATGATTTGCTCGTCTGCCCGGCGGCAACGTCCCCCAATGGGGTCTGTCGGTATTTTCTCGAAATCTTCAACTTCCTTGCAGCCCCGACAGACAAAAAAAGACGGCCTCGCGAGGAGGCCGTCTTTTTGCTTTGTATTCGCTGCCGTCTTACGCGATGCGGCGGCGTCTGCTCAGCAGGGCGATACCGCCCATCGCCAGCAGCGTCATCGTCATCGGCTCGGGAACCGGCTGCAGATCGAACGCCTTGGCGATCATCAGCATCGTCAGGTCCACGTCCAACCGCTGCCCAGTGTAGACGTACGGGTTCATCAGGCCGCCATTGGTGTGCCCATGGTCGCCGGCAACCATCGACACGTTCAGCCCGCCCGGATCGAAGATATTGGCGACGATCTGATCGTCCCAGACATCCGAATGATTTGGGCCGCCGTAGTCATCGAAGTACAGGCCGGGTTGACTCCCCAACATATGGCCAAGCTCGTGACGAATAATCGTCAGCGCGTCATACGAGCCGCCGGGAACGTCGCCGTCTGTCGCAGGGGTCGGGTCCCACCACAGCGCGGTGGGGTGCACGCCCATATAGTGCCCCGTGCCCAGCCACGGACGCGTCGAATCGCCGATCGCCGGCACGCCGCCCCACACCCAGCCGTAGGTGACCGCAGCCGCGCCGCCTTCATTGCGCATGTCAATTCCAAAATAAACCGTTTCGTTCAGATCGTAGGCACTGAAGGCCTCTTCCCAATCTGAAATCGCCTGGTTCACGACGGCCTTCTGCTGGGCGGTCCAAATGTACGTATTGTCATCGAACGTGACAACAACGTCCAAAACAGCAGAAGCGCTCGATGCAAAGACCGACAGCACCACACCTGCGATGATCGCGCGAATGGTCATAAAGTATCCTTCCGTCTTGCCTCACTATTTGAGGAATTACTGGGCCGGCTAGGGCCTAAGCACAAATATACTTATACCTTATCGCAAAGCGAAGTCAACGAAAATTCCGCGAATAAGTCTTGCGCTTCCCGTTCTATGTTGTGGGCGGCTGGCGTCTACCTGCCGTAAACAGGTCGCCGCGCTCCCACCCGGCGTGTCCTCAGCCAAACCGGCTGCGCAAATCATTCAGTAGGCCATACTTACCCGCAACAAGCAGGCGTGTCCCGCCCCACCGCGCACGAAAGTAGAGCAAGAGCTGGCGGGCCGATTCGCCCGGACGCTTGCCCCGCGCCTAGAGGCTGCCGACGGAATTGAGCGTCCCGAATGCATTGGGGACAACATGGCGATTGTCGGGGTCGGTGATCCAGTTATCCTCGACAATGAACTTGTACTGGAAGTTACCTTTCGGCCTGGGCACCAGGCGGACAAACGCCCCGTCTTTCTGTTTCTTCATCGCCAGTGGCTTCCAGCCGTTGAAATCACCAACCAAAGACACCCGCTGCACCTGTCCGTCCACTTTGACAGAGAACCGAACACTGTCCTTGCGCGCCTGATACATGGTCGTTCTCCTGAAAAGCAACCTGTCAGCCTTGAAGCACTCCCGCCCGCACTCTTGCAGCTAAAGCCTAGCGCTCGACCGTCAATAATCCAAGCCGCCGCGTCGAAAATCAGCCTGTTCCCGTCAGCCAGGATGCACGCGCCGTCCCCAAATCCGCCACCTGAACTTCGTATGACCTGCTGCATGAAGTAATTATAAAATATGTTGCGTCGCACAACGTCTGCCGCCGAGGCTATCGAAGAGACAATTCTCAACGCCCTCTTTGTTGCCGGTACCATGACCGCCAGAGACGACCACACCTGGTCAGGCCTGCCGCTGGAGCTTGTCCTGCCCATGCTCTGCCGGCATGGCAAGTGCGCCTAAGGCCCAGCGATTTCGTCCAGCCGGCGGGTTATCTTCTGCCAGTGCGTGCCGTGCCACAGAAGCTTGCCGCACCTTCCGCACCGCCAAAACTGCTGGCAGTTGCGAAACGCCAGCGGCGGGGCCTCTTCAATTACCGTATGTTTGGGCGCCTCGGTCAACTCGCCGCCGCAGGCCATGCAACGCGGCTGCCGGCGCCGCAGGTGCAGGGCGTTTACTACGAACCGGAGCTGGTCAAGCTTCGTTAGCTGTTGGGGCACATACACCGCCTGCACCTGGCCGTTGCGGACCACATTGCGGTCGAACAGGGGCCCGTCGCTGGAAAGGATGATCCTTCGCTCGGCTTGCGCGCGGACTACCAGCTCGCTGTCCTCGATGCCGTATTCAAAGGCGACATCGTAACCCATTGCCCTCAGCCAGCGCGCCAGCCCGCCGAGCATAGCGTCGCAGAAAAACGCCGGCTTGTCATTCGCCATTGCCATTGATTCCCAGATATGGCGGCCCACTCGGCGACTGACAGTCGCTGCCGCCACATGCAGTATACCCCCCAGCCCCAGGCCGAATCGACCACACGTTTGAAGCAGACCTTGATGAGTCTTGATTTTCCCGCCCGGAGAGTTAGCATTGCCTGACATGAAGATACGACTGGGACTTTCCCCCGAAGCCGACGACGTTTTCATGTTCCACGGCCTATTGTCGGGCAAGGTCGACGTCCGCGGGCTCGATATCGAGCCGGTCGTCGAGGTCTTCCAGACCCTTAACGACCAGGCCTCGCGCGGGCAGCTTGATGCGACAAGCATGAGCGTGCACGCATACGCCTATGCCCGCAGGCGATATGTGCTGTCGCGCAGCGGATCGAGCTTCGGGGTGGATTGCGGGCCTTTGCTGGTCGCACGCGACCAGATGAACGGCGAGCAGCTTGCCGCCGCCACTATCGCCGTGCCCGGTGTGACCAGCAGCGCCTATCTGGCGATGGCGCTGTGGGGCCCTAACGTTCGCACCCGCATGCTGCCGTTCGACAAGATCATCCCGGCCGTCGAAACCGGCCTGGCCGACTGCGGGCTCATCAGCCACGAGGAGCAGATGTCGCTTGACGTCACGGGCCTGACGTCCGTGTTGGACTTGGGCGTATGGTGGTCGAACCTCACAGGGGGGATGCCGCTTCCGATGGGTTGCGTGGCCATCAGTCGCAACCTGCCCGTCGACGTTCAGCAGACGTTGCAGCAGGCCATCGGCGAGTCCGTCCGTTATGGTCTGGCCAATCGCGCCCAGGCGTTGGCGGCCCTCAAGCAGGACGACTCCGTCCGCGAGACAGGGGCGACTGCCGAGCTCATCAGTCGATGCGTGAATGACCTGTCCATCGATGTCGGCCGGCGCGGCCAGGCTGCCATGCAGGAGTTCCTCAAGCGAGGCTGCGAAGCCGGCATCATTCCAAACGCTCTACCGCTGGAGTTTGTCACGCTGGCGTGACCGCAAACTGATTGCCTCGCCGGCGGCATCGCGGTACCAAGTTGGTTCTCCATGCGAACGAGGAATCGAGAGATGAGTTTCAGCAAGAAAGATCGGCAAGTCGTCAGGAATTTGGCCAAGCAGGTGACTGAGCTGGCGGCCGATCCCGCCCAGCAGACCAAACTCGCCGAGTGGAAGCGACACAACAGCCTCATCCCCGGCCGGCCCCTCGTGCTGCAGGCGCCTGAGGGCGTGTGGGAAGAGTTCGTGCCCGTTGCCGTGCTTCAGTGCCAGGACGACCTGTGCCGTGGCATCGAGAGAAGCTTAAGGTGCACCCTCTATGCAGCCGAGCACTTCCGCGACGACAGACCTGTTACGGCCGAGTTCTACTCACCGCTTTTCATCGGCTACCAAGGATGGAAGGTAAAGGTCCACACGACACGCAACCCCGATACCCCCGGCGTGCACGGGGCGGCCCGCTACGACCCGGTGTTCGGGCCCGACGACGACATCGATAAGTTGCTGCCCATTCAGACACTCCATGTCGACTGGGACCGCTCCCAGCAGCGCTACCAGCAGGTGGCTGGACTCATCGGCGACATCATGCCCGTCACCAAGCGGGGGCACGGCGGATTCTGGTTCGCGGCGATGGACCTGCTGATCCAGTGGCGCGGGCTGGAGAACATAATGTTCGACATGGTCGACAGGCCCGAGTGGGTCCACCGCGTTATGGACCGCCTGACCGAAAATGAAATGCATCTTGCCCGGGAGCTTGAGAGGGCAGGCGCGCTGGCGCTTAACAACGGCAACCACAGCGTCGGTTCGGGCGGGCTGGGCGCTACAGATGAGCTTCCGGCTAAGGGCTTCGACGGTGAGCATGTGCGGACGATCGACACCTGGAGCCACGCCACGACCCAGATCTTCTCGGAAGTCTCCCCCGCCATGCACGACGAGTTCGCTATTCAGTACGAAGCGCGTTTCCTTTCACTGTTTGGGCTGAACTGCTATGGCTGCTGCGAGCCGCTGCACAAAAAGGTGCATCTCGTCCGCAAGCTGCCTCGTGTGCGACGGCTGTCCATGAGTCCCTGGGTGGACCCTGTGGAGGGAGCCGAGAATATCGGCGGCGATATGATCTACTCCTCCAAGCCCACCCCGGCATTCCTGGCTGCGGGCACGTGGGACATCGAGCCCTGCCGCAGGGAGATGATCGCCACGCTCGAGGCCGCAAAGGCCAACGGCTGCATCACCGAGTTCATCATGAAGGACACCCACACCTGTCGTGGCCAGCCCGAGCGATACGACCAGTGGACCGACATGGCGATGGAACTGGCGGAGCAGTACGCCTGACCGCACGCCCAGGCGAGCCGACAACGCCAATCGGCGACAACCTTCCCGCGCGATGGATACCTGCCTGTCATTCGCCTGCCAGTAGGCAGGGCAGGCAGGTTTTTATCCGCTGCGGTATGTGCAGACCGTCCCCAACGCCGGCTGCTATTTCCCATATCCGTTGAAGTGCACTACGTCCTCGAAGTTCGGCTTGGGTGGCCTGTCGGGCTGCTTGGTTGGCGTGCCGACCGCCATTACGCTCCATATCCGCAGCTTCTTCGGAACGCCCAGAATCTTCCTCAGCTCCGCCTCTTTGGGGGTGACCTGGCCTTCCACCCAGCAGGCGCCCAAGCCTTCAGCCACCGCCGCCAACAGCATGTTCTCCATCGTGGCCGACGCATCCTGGACCCAGAACTCCCCGTACGGCGTGCCCTGCGGGTCCATCAGAATTACGACCACAGCCGGCGCTCCTTTGGTCACGCCGTGCTCGGCCAACCGCGCAATTACATCAGTGTCATCGACAATGATGAATCGCCGCAGTTGCATGTTGCAGCCGGTCGGAGCTTCGATGCCCGCCTGCACTATGCGGGTTAATGCTTCGCGGCTGACCGGGTTCTTTGCGTAGGAACGAACGCTGCGACGTGTGTGAATGGCTTGATACAGGTCCATCGAAGTATCTCCTATCGTAGACTCGCGACTGCGGAATACCAACGGACGACGCACGCGCAAAATCACACATCCGCGCCGGACAATTCACAATCCGCAATCAGTCGACTTGCTTATACTTGCACACGCAGTCGTAAACTTCGCCGTTGAGGCGACTGGCTACGTTGGGGTCCTTCAGCAGGGCGAGATGCAGCGCATCCACCTTGAAATCCGCATCGTAGTTGCTCTCCACGGCTCGGCCCATGCCTTCCAGAACTACCAGGTCGGCGTCCTCGGACGCTGCGTTCAGCTCGTCAGACACGTCCGACAGGTCGATTAGCGGAAGCTCGTTGCCTGTCGAAACCACCTCGAACATCCCCGCGTCGATCAGCGCCGGCAAGTCCGGGTCGATCGTCGCCAACTGCTTAACCATTTCCACCGTCTCGTCGGCTGTTATGTCGTTCAGCGACGGATGCTCGTTCGCCGCCAGAACCACCTGCACGCCTTCAAGGGCAAGTTCCCTCGCGAGCGGCATCACGCCAAGCACGAAGTCGCACCCGGCGTTGTCGACGAATATCACCGCCTTGCCCCACTTGGCCGGTACGTTTATCAGCAGGTCGTCCAGAAGGATGTCGAAGTCGTCCACCAGCCACGGGCGAGGCCTGGTATCCTCCACCGCCGCAAGGAAGTCCGGCGACTCCCGCGCCAGGTCCATCGTCACCGACGAGCCCAGGTCGAATATGTTGCCCGCAAAGACCGCTTCCACCAGGTGCAGCCATCGGTCCTCCGGTTCAAGGGAGTGCAGCCTTCTGACCACGTCGCCGTACAGGGCGACCGATAAAACATTCTCGCGCTGCTTGATGTGACTGAATGGGTCAAACAGCCTGTGCTCCCGAAGGAAGCGATCGCGCATCCTGCAGAGAGCCAGCACGCTCAGCTCCCCGTTCAGGGCGTCAGGCTTTTCCCGGAGCATATCTATCTGCTGGGCGAAATCCGCGCGGGCGTCTTCGATGTGCTTGCTCGCCGACTTGCCGTAGGCGTCGGCGGCGTGAGCGAGCGTCATCTGAAAATGCTCGGCGAACAGGTCCAGCCAATAGGTCCGGGCCTGCTCGTCTTCCAGCAGGCTGTATGGGTCAGCTTTGTACTTGTCTGGGTCTCGAAGCAGAGAAAAGTGACTCATTTTACCTAAGGTACTCGTCGCTTTCTTTGGTCTGGGATGTTGTAAGTTGCTATTGGACTTTGATCGCCACCATTGTCAGGTCATCGAGGCTCGTTTGCAACCCTGTGAATCGTCGCATATGCCAGGCGATATTCTTAACTATGCCGCCGGCGTCCAGCCCTTCGTTGATGGACAAAAGGGCCGCCTCGTTGATTCGGTCCAGGCCGAACGCTTCATCCTGGAAGTTCGTGGCGTCGGGCAGCCCGTCGGTGAAGATCAACACCATGTCGCCCCGCTCCAGATGGACCCGATCCTGCATCCATTTCCACTTGGCCTCCACTCCCAGCACGCCGCCGCCTACCATCAGCCGCTGGGCCTGACCGCGACGATACAACATCGCCGGTGTATGCCCGGCATTGGCATACGTCAGGCACATCGCTGCCGGGTCCAGAACGCCGTAAAACATCGTCACGAAGTCCGCAGCCATGCACTCGGCGCACAGCCCGCGGTTCATCAAATCCAAAATGTCGGGTATCTCGCGAACATTCGCGGTGTGCGCCCGAAGCGACGCCCGAGCCGACGCCATCAGCAGCGACGCGCGAATGCCCTTACCGACGACATCACCCACGGCCACACCCGTGGCCCCGACGTCCCCCAGATCGATGAAATCGTAGAAGTCCCCTCCCAGCTCGAAACACGGTATGTACGACGCGGCGATATCAATGCCCTTCAGCCGCGGAACATCCGCAGGGAACATCTGACGCTGGACCTCGGCGGCCAAACGTATCTGACGCTTCATGTTCGCTGCGCTGACCGCACGTTCGTACAGGCGGGCGTTCACTATCGCGGCCGCTGCCTGTGCGGCGATGGCGAACATCAGAGCGTGCTCAAACCGGTCGTACCTGTACGTGTCCGGCCTGTACAGGCGAATGACACCAAGGGCCGACCCCCGGTATACCAGAGGCACGCACAGAGCGCTCACCAGGCCCTCGGCGCGCGCGCCATCCGGAAACAACACACGAGAGTCCTTCTCCAGGTCCGGGATGAACACCATCCGCTTGGTCGTTATCACTTCCTGGTCAATCTTGCTCTGTTCCAGAGGGATCGCCCCGTGAACCAGGTGCTCGTCATCGATGTTGTTGGCCGCCTTGATCTGAAGTTCCTTGCCATCCTCGCTCAGCAGGCGAATCGTGCACGCCTTCGCGCCCAGCAGTTCCACAACCGTTGCCGCCACCGTCGTCAATACCGCCTGCAGCTCCGATTGACCGGTAAACTCCGCCGTCAGGCGATACATCGTCGACAGCTCCTCGACCCGCAGCCTCAGCGCACGCTGGCGACCGCACAGACTGGATATCATCGCGGCCATCAGCTTCAGGAAGTCCGCTATCCACTTCGGAGCCGATTCCCTGCCCCTGTCTCCCGCGGCAAGCAGGGCGGCTTCGGCCGACCCCATGGCCGGCTCACGCAGTGCAAGCAGGCCTATAGTTTCATCGTCAACCTTGACAGGCACCGTCATGCGCAACCTTTGACGGGTGTTGTCCTTACCATCCAATAAGGAGCGCCCGTCGGGCGTGCAAATACACACGTCCTCCCCGATCACCGTCGTGAACGTTTCCTGCATCAGTTGCAGCGTCTTGTTGTTGAAGTAATCCGCTATCGTTGCCATGGATAAAGGAACTCAGCGCGTCAGTCATCATAATCTGCCCACATAGAGCGCCCCATGAGATTCTGGAGAACCGCGAAATCTAACCTGTGGGCCCACGCTTAGCAAGAAGAATATCCCCTCCCGCCCGACATGGAAAAAAAGAAAACAGCCGCGGAATGCCTCTCGTCCCGCGGCTGTCTGTGGTGCGTATGCTTCAAGTCGCAGTAGCCTTTGTCCCCAGTCCCTACGCGGACTCTTTCTTCATCTTTCGAGAGGCAAAGAGCGTTGGTTCGATCTCCCCGATCGCCATTCTCTCCGTGATCTCGTACGTGGCGCCCTCTTCCTTGTGCTCCGGGAGCTCGTACATCAGGTTGATCATGAGATCCTCGATAACGCTCCGCAGAGCCCGCGCCCCCACATCGCGAGCGAGGGCCTTGCGAGCTATGGCCCGAAGGGCTTCGTCCGTGAACTGCAGAGTCGTGTTCTCCATCCGGAACAGTTGTTGATACTGCCGGACCACCGCATTGCGGGGTTCGGTGAGGATGCGGACCATCGAATCCTCATCCAGTTCACGCAGCGACCGGATGCAGGGCAGACGCCCGACCAGCTCGGGAATCATGCCGAAATGCACCAGATCCTCAGGCTGCACCTGAGCGAGGATGTCACTGTGTTCGGTCGGCGTTTCTTCGTGCTCCTGCTCATGGCTGAAGCCGATAAGCTGCCTGCCGAGGCGCTTCTTTATGATGTCTTCCAGGCCCGTAAACGACCCACCGCATATGAAAAGAATATGCATCGTGTCCATCTGGATGTACTGCTGCTCCGGGTGCTTCCTGCCTCCCTGCGGCGGAATATTGGCAATCGTGCCTTCAAGCAGCTTCAGCAGCGACTGCTGCACGCCCTCGCCGCTCACGTCGCGGGTTATTGAAACGTTACTGGATGTCTTGCCGATCTTGTCTATCTCGTCGATGTATATGATTCCCCGTTCGGCTGCTTCCAGATCGTAGTCCGCCGCCTGAAGCAGCTTCAGCAGGATGTTCTCGACGTCCTCGCCCACGTAGCCGGCCTCGGTGAGCGTCGTCGCGTCGCCGATGGCGAATGGCACGTTCAAAACACGCGCCAGCGTCCGGGCCAGAAGAGTCTTCCCGCTGCCCGTGGGGCCTATCAGCAGCACATTGGACTTGTCGATCTCCACCGACTCGTCCTCCCCGTCGGCGTGCATTAGTCGCTTGTAGTGGTTGTGAACCGCCACAGACAGCAACTTCTTGGCGTGCTCCTGGCCGATCACGTATTGGTCGAGAAACTCCTTCGTCTGACGAGGTGTGGGAATCGTCGCAAAAAGCGGCGCCGATCGCGCCGTCTTGCGACGCTCTTGAGACACGATGTTGTGGCACAGCTCCACGCAGTGCGAGCAGATGAATACATTGCTCGGGCCTTCAACGACGGGGCCGGCATCCTCGCCGCTTCGGCCGCAGAAGCTGCATACCTGGGCCTTCCGGCCTCCTGACATGTCGCCACCACTTCCGCCGCCTGAGCCCTGACCCGGCGCTTTCATCGAAACTCCTGTCTATAAGTGTGCATTCTTTCCACGCCACATTATACGTGGCCTCTTTCTTCATCGTCTCCATCAGATGGAGGACTTAAGGTGCAATTATCCGCTTTCTCGGCCTGTTGTGCCATTTCCTGCATCCCAAGGGGCAGTACTGTACGCCGCAGGCGACGAAACTCCTCCTCGCTGAGCTGCCCCGAGGCGCGCATATCCTCCAGCGCCTCAATGGAAAACGAAACCAGCGACGAATTGTCCGCCTTGGCCATCCTCCGACGAAGCCACAGCAATACTAAACCGCTCACCACGCACAGCGTAAGCAGCACCAGGCCCCAAAACAACATGCGGAATGCCCAGTCAGCCCCGATCTCCCCAAGCAGGGCAGGGCCGCCCGCCCAACAGCCTCTCATGATTTGCCCGCTCGCAAGCACTCTCTGCAAGACTTCCTTAGACCGAACACCGGCCCGACCCAGGCCCAGGGGCTGCCAAGCGCCCCTGCAGACTCCCAACAATCGCACGGAACCGCCTGCGTTTCAACTCGAAATCTAATCCCAGCTTCGCCCAGGCCGAGATCCCCCCAAGCTCGCCTTGCTTTTTTTTGGAATTTTGTGCTTGCAATCTCCCAAGATGTGGCCGATATTGTGAATGATATCTATCATACGCTGACGGCTGTTCACCATGGCTCAGGAACTCACCATCGAAGAACGTCGCGAGCTGGCAAGAGAAATCTTGTCATACCAAGGCTTCGTGTCCTTGGCGGAGCTTGTTGACAACTTGAAAGTCTCCGAGAGCACCGTCCGACGCGACCTGGAAATCCTCGAGCAGCAGGGCCTCGTCCGCCGCACGCATGGCGGGGCGGTTTACATTAAGGATAGCGCTACCCATCGCTACGCCTTCGACGAACGCCAAACCACTGCCGCCCCCGAGAAGCGCGCCATTGCCCGCGCCGCCGCCGCGCTGCTCACCGACGGCCAGACCGTCCTTATCGACGGCGGCACGACCTGCTACGAAGTCGCCCGTCAAATCGCTGGCCGCCGGCTCAGCGTCGTCACCAACTCCCTGCCAATCGCCTCGGTCCTTTCTGCCGAAATGGCCACCGAGGTGACCCTGTTGGGCGGCTACGTCTATCCCCGCACCGGCGTCGCCCTAGGCGCAATGGCCGAACAGCAGGCCGAGCTCGTTCACGGATCGCTGGTTGTCCTCAGTTGCGCCGGCATCGCGCAGGACGGCACATACAACCCGAACCAGATGATGGTCGACGTGGAACGCAAAATGATGGCCGCCGCCGACGAGGTCATATTCGTCGTCGATCACACCAAGTTCGGACATCGGGCCGTTGCGAAGCTCTGCGAGCTCGATGAGATCGACATAATCGTCACAGACTCAGGCCTGGATCCCGACGCCGGGGCTTGGCTTGCCCGCCTCGAGGCCAGGGTGATCATCGCCGACACGGAACTCCAAGAGGCGTGAGATGAGCTTGCTGAATATACCAATGCCGCGCGAGCAACTGGAGCGAATCGTCCGACAGGTTGTCCGCCAGCGCTACGCCGAAGGCCTGATGGCCGGTGAGCAACAACCGGCAATCGCCTACGAGCCAAACCTCGTGGTCAACGTCTCCGCGCGCCATATGCACATATGCCAGGCCGATCTTGCCGCGCTGTTTGGCCCGGGCGCTCAGCTCACCGTTTACCGTTGGCTGTACCAGCCGGGCGAGTTCGCCGCCGAGCAGCGCGTGACGATAGTGGGCCCGCGCGGGCGCGCCATCGAGAACATGCGCATACTCGGCCCGACGCGGAAGGCCTCGCAGGTGGAAATCAGCTTCACCGACGCCATCGCTCTCGGCGTCGAGGCCCGTGTCCGCCCGTCCGGAATCGCCGACGGTACGCACGGATGTAAAATCATCGGCCCGAACGGCGAAATCGACATGTCCCACGGAGTCATCCGTGCCGAGCGCCACGTGCACATGTGCCCGGCCGATGCAGCTGCATACGGTTTCCAGGACGGCCAGTACGTCAGGCTGCGCGTCAACAGCGACTGCGCTGTCACGTTCGAAAAAGTGCTTTGCAGAGTGGACCCCAAGTTCCTGCTGGAGGTCCACCTGGATACCGACGAAGGCAACGCCTGCAACCTGGTCGACGCCACGAGCGTCGAGTTGTTGGCATAGATTCAGTGTTCAAGGAGAAAAAAATGGCACTGCAAGCATTAGGCATGGTCGAAACTCGCGGGCTGGTAGGCCTGATCGAAGCGGCCGACGCGATGTGCAAGGCCGCTAACGTCGAGCTGGTCGGTTGGGACCGCGTCGGCGGCGGCTTGTGCACGGCGTTTGTTCGCGGCGATGTTGCCGCCGTAAAGGCCGCCGTCGATGCTGGCGCCGCCGCCGCGTCGAAGATCGGCGAGGTCGTCAGCGTGCACGTTATTCCCCGCCCACACGACGACTTGGATAGCGCGGTCCCCGCCAGAGAAAAGCCCGCCAAGAAGAGCGCCGCGGGCGCAAAGTAACTTCCTGCTGCGCCCGGGCCCGCAGCACTGAGGCGACGGGCGAACAACGATTACAGGAGAATGAATCATGGAAGCATTAGGCTTGATTGAAACTAAAGGCTACGTCGGCCTGGTCGAAGGGTCCGACGCCATGTGCAAGGCGGCAAACGTCGAACTCATCCGGCGCATCGAGATCGGCGGCGGATATGTCACCACCATCGTCCGCGGCGATGTCGGCTCCGTCAAGGCCGCCGTCGACGCCGGCGCCGCCGCCGCGGCGCGAGTCGGAGAGCTCGTCGCATGCAACGTCATACCGGCTCCGCACGCCGGGCTGACTGGCGTGTTTATCTAAGCTAAGGGGCCCCGAGCTGGTCCCTCGGCGGCCCCGCACAGTCTGCGATGAAAATACTCGTTTCCAACATAGGTTCCACGAGCTTCAAGTTCCGCCTGTTCGACATGGCTGACGGCGAACGCGAAATTGCCGCTGGCGGTGCCGACCGCATCGGCGGCGAGGGCGGCTCCCTCCAGCTTGTCATCGACGGCCACAGCAGCAGCCGGCAGCGAGACTTCGCCAATCACGGCCAGTGTATACAGTTCGTGTTGGATCAGCTCGTTGCCGGCGGCGCCCTCGCCTCCCCCAGCGACCTGGACGCCGTTGCCTTTAAGGCCGTCATGGGCGGCGACTGCCAGCCCGTAATGTTTGTCGACGAGAAACTCCTACAGCGGATGGAGTATTTCGTGCCGGTCGCCCCGGCCCACAACCCGCCTTACATCGCCGCCATGCGGATGTTCGCAAAGGTCCTCCCGGACACACCACTGGTCGCGGCATTCGAGCCGGGCTTCCACCAAACCATGCCGCCTCGCCGCCGCTACTACGCCGTGCCCCCGAATTGGGCCGACCGGTACGGCATCAAGCGGTACGGCTTCCACGGCGCAAGCCACCGCTACATCGCAACCAGGCTCGCCGAGCTCATGCCGCAAGCTGGCAGGGTGATCAGCTGCCATCTCGGCGGCTCGTCCAGCCTTTGTGCAATCAGAGACGGCCAGTCCATCGCCACCAGCATGGGGCTGTCACCACAGTCGGGCCTGCCCCAGTGCAACCGCGCCGGCGACCTGGACCCCTACAGCCTGAAGCTTATGGCCGCCCAGACCGGACGAGACCTCGACGCCCTCCTCGCCGAACTCGGCTCCGGAGCAGGCCTGGCCGCACTCAGCGGCACCGGCGGAGACATGCGCGATATTCGAAACGGCGCAGACAGCGGCCACGAGCGGTGCGCCCTGGCCCTAGCTGTCTATGTGACGGCTATCCGCGACTACCTGGGTGCATACCTCGTGGAGCTTGGCGGGGCAGACGCGATCGTCTTCACAGGCGGTATCGGACTGAACAACCCCGCTCTCCGGGCGGACGTGCTGGCAGGACTGGGTTTCGCCGGGGTCAGACTGGATCCAGCCAAGAACAACCACTGCACCCGCGACGACCGAATAGATGCCGATGATTCAGTCACGGCGGTCTGGGTGCTGAAAACCAACGAAGAGCTTATTGTCGCGCGGCAGGCGGCAGAGCTGCTGTGCGGGACCTGAAAAATCTAACAAGCGCGGCCTCGGCCGCATTGGAGAGTAATGATGGACGATGCAATTGGCATGATTGAAACCAGAGGGCTCGTCGCAGTGATCGAAGCGACCGACGTCATGCTCAAGGCCGCTAAGGTCCAATATATCGGTATGCGCAAGGTCGGTAGCGGCTACGTGAGCGTGTTGGTCAGAGGCGATGTGGCTGCCTGCAAGGCCGCCGTAGACGCCGGCGCCGCTGCCGCCGCGAAGGTCGGCGAGGTCGTCAGCGTCCATGTGATACCCAGACCACACGCCGAAATGGAAAAGCTCATGCCGAACGCCTAGGCGGATCGGCGCTTCGGGCTCCGCGGGCTCGCCCGGCAGAGCGGGCCGATTCGCCGCTCCAATGCCGCACCCCCGTGCGCCCGGGAAGGAGACCGGCATGTTTATTGCCAAAGTCAAAGGTAACGTCGTGACCACGCAGAAGGTCCACGCAATGTCAGGCCGAAAGTTGCTCATCATCGAGCCGGTCCGCGTGCAGGAAGGCAAGGACCAGTTGAATCCCACAGGCCAGTGCTTCGTGGCTGTCGACTCCCTCGGCGCAGGTACGGACGACCTGGTGCTTGTCACCCAGGGCTCAAGCGCCAGGATGACCGAAACAACATCCGACGCCCCGATCGACTGCGTGGTAATCGGCATCATCGATACGGTCAACGCACTTGGCCGAAGGATCTACAGCAAAGATGCGAAGTGATTGTCGATTTTCGAGTGCCGGTTCTCGATCGCCATAGCGGCTGCCTGACAGATCGAGCAACTCGCGACGCGCCCTTCAATCGGCAATTGGCAATTGTACTAGGAGCTTGTCATGGTAAACATCAACGAACAGGCGGTTCAACAGATGGTCGACGACGTGCTCAAACACATCGCCACCGGCTGGGCAGGCCGGCAAATGCCCACCCCGGGCCCCGGTGCGCCTCCTCCGATTGCACGCACTGCCACACAGTCCAGCGGTTACCTGCCGATGCGGGTCGCATTCGGCGCTGCCCCGGCGATACCCCAGGCCGCTGGGCGATTCGGGCAGTTCTCCGACGTCAAAGAAGCCGTCGAGGCCGCCAAGACTGCGCAGCGTGCCCTCGTCGCACGATCCATGGCCCAGCGGAAGCTCATAATCGAGACCATCAGGGCGATCTGTGTCGAAAAGGCCGACCAGCTCGGACGAATGGAATACGACGAAACCCGTATCGGCCATCCCGCCGATAAGCCCTCAAAGCTCATCGCCGTCGGCCAAAACCCCATGGGTATCGAGATGCTCACCCCACCCGCCTTCAGCGGAGACAACGGAATCACCCTCGAAGAACGCGGGCCTTGGGGAGTCATCGGCGTCATCACGCCTGTCACTCACTCCCTGCCCACCCTCGCCGACAACGCCTGCAACATGATCGCAGGCGGCAACTCCCTGGTGGTCAACCCCCACCCCGGCGGCAAGAAAATCGCCGCCTACGGCGCGAAGCTGTTCAACGAAGCCATCTACGGCGCGGTCGGCATCGATAACCTAATCTGCGTTATCACAGAGCCCACGCTCGACACCGCCCAGGCCATCTTCACCCATCCCGATGTCGGCCTGCTGGGCATCACCGGCGGGCCGGGCGTCGTAGCCGCCGCTCTCAAAAGCGGAAAGCGCGCCATCTGCGCCGGGCCCGGCAATCCCCCCGTCGTCGTGGATGAATCCGCCGACCTGGATAACGCCGTCCGCTGCATCATCGAGGGCGCCGCCTACGATAACAACCTGCTCTGCCTGGCCGAAAAGGAAGTCTTCGTCGTCGCGGCCGTCTTCGACGCCTTCATGGACGCCATGGCCCGCGCAGGCGCCGTCCGCCTCACCCCCCAGCAGATGGACGCCCTGGCGAGGGTCGCCATCGAGCCGGGCAAGAACGGTGGCCATCCCTATGCGAACAGAAAATTTGTCGGTGTCGAGCCGGAAGTCCTCGCGCGCGAGGTAGGCCTGTCGGTGCCCGCCTCATGCAGGCTGCTGTTCGGCGAGACCGGCCCGCAGCACGACTTCGTCATGGCCGAGCAGATGATGCCCGTCCTGCCTATCGTCTCCTGCCGGACCTTCGAAGAGTGCGTCGACTGCGCCAAGACCGCCGAACACAGCTTCCGACACACCGCCGTCATCCACTCTCGCCTCGTCGACCACATGACATACATGGGCAAGGCCATGGACACCACGCTCTACGTCAAAAACGGCCCGTCCATGGCTGGCAACGGCGCAGGCGGTGAGGGCTACGGCGGATACTCAATTGCTTGCGCCACGGGTGAGGGAATCTGCACACCCCGGACATACACCCGCCTCCGCCGATGCGCGATGATCGACAATCTGCGAATCGTCTGACACCTTGCGACAAAGACAAATGCGTATTTCAAAATCCAGAATACCCCTCGCAGCGGCATCGCTCCACGCACAGCAGCGAGGCGCGTGTCGTGTCCCGGGCGTTTCAGCTTCCCCTGTTGAGGTGACTGTTCGATGCTCATAGCAATGGTAGAAGGCAGCGCAACTTCGACAATCAAGCACAGGTCCATGGGCGGCTGGAAGCTGCTCATCGTTCAGCCGCTTAGCGAGCGAAACGCCCCGCAGGGTGATCCGCTCCTCGCCATCGACAACATCGGCGCAGGCGTCGGCACCAAGGTCCTGATCACCAACGATGGAAAAGGCGCCCGCCAGATGGTCGGCGACACGACCTCCCCCGTGCGATGGTCCGTAATAGGTCTGTTGGATGAGGCATAAGTAGTGACGTGAATAGTCCCATCGTCAATCAGAGCGGAAAAGTGTTTGTAACTGTCCAGATGCTCCAGGCCCGCCTGGCTGGCTCAGGCGGCGATCTTCACCTCGCTGCTAACGAAATCCTCACGCCAGCCGCCCGGGACATCATCGACGCACGCCACATCAGCGTCAAGCGAGACGCCACATTCGCCGCCGCGCCTGTCCAGCCCGTCATCGCCCTAGGTCCCGCCCGGGCGGTCGCCCAGCTTGTCGCCTCTGCCGCCATGCCGTCGGATCGCCCCACGGTCGGCGCGGTCGGCCTCGTGCTCGATCGCCCGAATGAGCAGGTCGAAGCCCTACTCGGCGCTCTCCGCTATGACGGCGCTGCCTTCGTCGATTGCAACAAGGCCGACTGCTGGGCTGCGAACCTCGACTCACTCGCCGGCGCCATCGCCTCAGGAAACCTCACCGTCGGCGTTGCCATCATGCCCTATGCCGCCGACGCAATGGTCATCGCCGGAAAAATCTCAGGCCTTCGACCCGTACAGGGCGTAAGCGCCCAGGCCGTCGCCGCCGGTGTGCGGCACTTCAACGCCAACGTCCTCGTCCTGGGCTACAAGGCCTCCACCTTCGGACAGATGCGCGCTATGATCCGCACCTTCACAGCCGCCCGCTCCTCCGCGGGCGTCCCTGCAATCATGGCTGCCATAGAAGAACGCGACAAACGCTGATTCAGGATACCCGCATGCGCATAGCCAGAGTCATCGGAAAGATCACGACCAACCGCAGGATGGACGAGGTCCCGCCCGGCAGTTTCCTTATTGTCCGCACATGCAATCGCGGCACACTCGCCGGTGAAAACCAAGGCAATGACGAGACTCTCATATGCTACGACATCCTCGCCGCCCGCGAGGGCGACATGATCGGGCTGGTCGAAGGCCGCGAGGCCACAGCCCCGTTCTACCCCGACAAAGTCCCCTTCGACAGCTACAACGCCTGTATCCTCGAACGCCTCAACTTTCAGCCCGTGCTGGAGGTGAAAAAATGACCAGCGAATGGGAAATGAAACGCCAAATGTGCGAAATCGGCAGACGTATCTATCAGTCCGGTTTTGTGGCCGCAAACGACGGAAACATCTCCGTCCGTATGGGCGGCGGACGCTACCTCTGCACACCTACGGGTGTCTCCAAGGGCTTTCTTAAGCCCACCGACATCGCCGTCGTCAACGACTCAGGCCGACAAATCGAAGGCACAAAGCCGAGAACCAGCGAAATCCTCCTCCACCTGGAAATCTTCCACGAACTGGACTGGGTAAACGCCGTCGTGCACGCCCACCCCCCGCACGCCACAGCCTTCGCCGTCGCCGGCATCGACGTGCCTAGCTGCATCTTGCCCGAGGTGGAAATATTTATCGGTCAGGTCCCCCTCGCCGATTACGACACCCCCGGAAGCAAGAATTTCGCCGAGACCATCCTGCCTCACCTGCGAAACAAGTCCAACACCATCCTCCTGGCAAACCACGGCGCCGTCACCTGCGACGACACCCTGGAAAAGGCCTACTACCACCTCGAGACCCTCGAAATGTACTGCAAAATCCTCCTGCTGTCTAAGGAGGTCGGCAACATCCGCCAACTGCCGGAGACCAAGGTTCGGGAGCTCCTTGACCTCAAGCAAAAAATGGGTATCGCCGACGTCCGCCTGGAATCCGACGCTGGCCAGCTCTGCTCCCTCAGCGGGAGCGACGAGTTCCTCCGCGGCTTCAGCACATGTGCGATTCCCCAGCACACTCCGGACGCTGATGGACATGGGCGGGGCCAAGGTATCGCGGGAATGCCGAGCCAGAACGGCCAGCCCCAGCCCTTGCCCCCTAGGCCCGCCAGACCTTTCCCCGCCGTCGTCACCGGACGTCAGATCCCCGGCTCCTCCAGCGCAACCGCACAACGACGCGCTGCCGACGACGAAATAGAGCGCCTCGTGCAGCTCATCACCGACCGGATCGTCGCTGGCTCCTGACTTCCCATGGTGTTGGAAACTGTCGATGTCAAGGAAAAGATAAACTCCCTCATGCCCTACGTCGACGAAATGGCCGCCAACAGTTCGGTGACGCTCGCCCCGCTCCGCGTAATCAGCCCCCACGCCCAAAGGCGCCACCTCAGGACCTGGCCAAACCGGGTGTTGTCTGGCGGGGCAGGGGGCGTTACGCTATTCGTCTTTCAGTGCACCGAGGTCGTCCGATGAGCTCTCCCAAGGACAATAGCGCCATCCTCACCACAGGGCCCGTTGGATGGGCCCTGGCCAAAATGGCCGGTCCCATGTTAATCGGCTTTCTGTCCATGACCCTCTACCTGCTTGCCGACCGCTACTTTCTTCGGTCACTCGGCGCCGGCGCCCAGGCAGCCATGCAGTATGTTTCCCCGGTAATCATGGTCGTCTTCAGCGTGACGTTCGGCCTGTCTACAGGCGTCGCCGCAGTGGTCTCCCGGGCAATCGGCCAGGGCGATGTCCACAGGGTTCGCGAGCTGACCGCACACAGCCTGATTCTCGTCGTCTCCCTCACGGTGATCCTGTGTGCGGTGGGCATGGCGACCATGAACCAGGTCTTCCGCGCCTTGGGGGCCGAAGGCGATAATCTCCGGATGGTCAAGGAGTACATGAGAATCTGGTACTTTGGAATGGCCTTCGTCGTCGTGCCGATCATTGGCAATACGGTCATCCGCGCTACCGGCGACACCGTTATACCTTCGCTGATCATGCTCCTCGGCGCGGCCCTGAACGCCTTGCTGGACCCGTTCTTCATCCGTGGATTGTGGTTCTTCCCAAAGATGGGCGTCGCCGGCGCCGCTGTCGCCACCCTGATAGGCCGTGCCACCACAATGGCCCTGGCGCTGCTCATACTTCACTACCGCCTTCGCATGCTGCAGTGGGTTGCCCTGCACGCAAAAGCCCTGTGGCGGTCCTGGCGAACGGTCCTGTTCATCGGCGTCCCGGCCAGCTTCGCCCAGTTGCTCACCGCCGCCACCATAGGCCTCCTGACCAGGCTAGTCAGCGACCGCTACGGCCCGAGCGTCGTCGCCGGTATCGGCAACGGCTACGCTATCGCAAACTTCCCGATGATGGCTATGGCCGCCTTCCTCGTCTCTATCGTGCCCTTCATAGGCCAAAACGTCGGCGCCGGCAAATGGCCACGCGTTAGGCGAAGCCTCGCACTCGGACAGCGTCTCTCCGTCATCTGGGGACTCGCCAGCTACGCCGTGCTAGCGGTTCTCGCCTGGCCGCTGGCGAGGATCATCAGTGCCGAACCCGCCGTCGCGCCTACCGCACTCTTCCTGATGATCGTGCCCATGGGAATGGGCCTCCAAGGCCTGCACCTGCTGACCAGCACCTCCCTCAGCGCCCTGCATCGACCGTTCCTGTCCGCCCTGGTGAATGTGGTCCGCACACTGTTGGTCCTGGTCTTGGCCTGGCTCGGCTCGCACCTGTGGGCTGTCCACGGTTTCTTCGGTGGAATCGTCGCAGCCGACGCCGTCGTCGGCGCCTTGGCCGCCGCATGGATTTGGCGCGTCGTCCGACTGGAAGCCGCCCGCGCCGCCAAAGCCGTCCCGGGTGAGCCAATCCCCCTCACAATCACCCCGCCTCCTGTTATCGATCCATAGCAGTCGGCCTTGCCCCTGTCACGACTCACCAATCACTCAGGCGCCCCCAGCCAACACTCCCCGCGACCGGCAAGACCGGCCCGGGGCGCCAATGCCCCGTTAAAGGCCGAGCGCGGACGTGGCGACTTGAACCATGCTACCCCCTGCGTTGTTCTGCTCACAGGTGTTCACCGCGGGCGGACAATGGCACAGCGAACTCGGACAGATAATCTGCCAGTTGGGCCCCTGTCCGATCAGGCCGGACGCGTCAATGGTCGTCACCGGCGACCTGAAGGCAAAACTAGCCAGTCTCCAGACCGGAATCCAACTTCGACCGGAGCTTTGCACGCTCGGCGATCTGCCTACCCACGCACAAGAAGAAGGTACACGAACCAAGGAATCAATCCCAACGCTAGGACCATTGCTCCAACCCATTTTCTGGGACCTTCCCATAGGCTAATGATCCCAAGCGGGACGCCTACCAACATCGTTGTACCAGCCAGGATGAGACACTGTTCCAGCATTCCCATCACCCTGTCAGGTAGGGCGCGGCGCGTAGATAAGACTAACACAAGGAACAATACATTGCCCATAAGGACAGTCGCCATCCCGATAGCACCAGGCCGGTTACCAACGAACCACGACGATATGGCGCTAATCGCACGCCTTGCCGCGCTCATCGCCTCCCGTGGGTCTGTAGCTTGCTTGACGTGCCTTGTCTTCCTGGTATTTGTCAGACGCTCCTGGGACTCCCGCTTTTGCCATACATACACACCGCACAAGACCCCCAGCAATATGGAGGGCGCCCACCAAAGCAGACCAAGGCAAGCAAGACCTTCGTTAGCGGACTCGCCCGGTAGCGAACTGGCCGCAATCGAAATCAAAGCTGAGAAGATGACCGAGAAGAAGGACGTCGCCACGATGACAATAAGCACAACGATTGTAAATGCTAGCGGCTTCGACAATTTGTGTCCTTTCCTTCTACCGGGAAACCCTCCCAGATATGTAAACTGCGCCTGACCGATACCTTCTATTCTACCTCTGGAGTCCCTCTAGCGCCCAGTACAATATTCCATCGCGCATGTAGGACGCTGTTTCGTACAGACTAACATGGGCACTAGCTGCTCGTGCGTGACGGTTAGATTGCATGCATATACAAACATCACCTATGGCGCTATTGTCTTTTGGCAGATACTTACCTTTGTCCAGTCAATGGTTTCATTCCACAGACCTAGAACCGTATAGGGCGTCCCGAGATACTGGTTAGGGTTTGGGAGTTTCCCTTTATATTTATGAAAGTCATACCGGTCATAATATCTCCAAAACAGCTCACACGTATATGAAGCCTCACTTGAGCAGTGCGCAGTCTTCTTGCATCCAGTTGTACTGACGTTACAGAGCTTTGGGCCAATACTGCAGTAAGCATTTGCAGTAACCCAGAACAAATTCAGCGTGTATCGGATATTAGTCCCGCGATCAGCTTCGATTCCGCGATACGTGCGAAAGGCGAAGCGTCTTGTTTCGCCGCAGGACATCTCCCGAAGAAGTACCCTAGCAAAATACCCTAGGCGTGAGTGTACAGATCTCACGAACGCCTTCACTTCTTTTTGCGCTTGGACTTGCGTTGTAAAGTCCCAATGCATCAGCATTACCTTATTCTCCGAGTCGTTTACCGTGTAGGCTGCATACATGGGCAAGAACATATGGTAATAGTTGACATGGTAGAAATGGCTGTATTCAGGATTCTGAGGAAACGGCGGCGACCAATCGCCCAACTGATTCCATGTTGTGCCCCATTCGCCATCTTCTCTAACTATAGGCGTCGCAAGCCCAAGGGGATCAGAAGTACTTGTTGTGCTCGATCTTGCGTACTCATACATATTCATTCCGTCGGCGTATTCGATCGGATCGCGTGTGATCCATCGGCCGAGGGAGGGGTGGTGGTAGCGGTGGCGGACGTGGTACAGGCCGGTCTCGGGGTCGTGGCGGTAGCCGGCGAAGAGGACCTGGTTGCCTGCCGCCACTCGCTGAAGCCCCCAGTAAGCCACCGACGAAGCTGCTGCAAAGCCGGCATTATCGTTCTCCTTGTCGGCAGATGATACGATGACCCCTTGACCCGGTG
>Ga0180437_10001216_pt1 | contig 44425 bp, 31 predicted proteins | sample SS_ome_4_FD_132410 | JGI IMG/M metagenome (GOLD analysis project Ga0180437, IMG submission 132410) | Hypersaline lake sediment archaeal communities from the Salton Sea, California, USA - SS_3_D_1 metaG | ecosystem: Environmental > Aquatic > Non-marine Saline and Alkaline > Hypersaline >... | reverse complement strand
GCCTCGCGTCCCCAGCCAAACACCTCTTCGGCCCGACGCGGATTGCCGCCGCAGTACTTCAGCGCCATCTCCGCCTGAAACTGCCGGCGCCGAAAACCCCTCAGCTTCCCCGCCGCCGACCTGTGGTCGCCCGCACCGATTCCGTCAACTCGGTCAACATGGTCTCCTCCCTGAGACATGGAAGTCACGTGCCATCCCCCCAGAAGAGGTCTTCTACCAGAATGGGCCGGTTCACGGTAGGTCGTTTTCTGCGGGCTGCCCAAGTTACATTTTGGGTTGCATTGCCGAAGAACGGCCCTCGGAACCCCTGCCCCAAGAAACGCCAAACCCCTTGCCACGCAAGGGGTAAGGTCAAGAGGCGCCGGCCGGATTCGAACCGGCGATGGCGGATTTGCAATCCGCTGCCTTAGCCACTTGGCTACGGCGCCTGGTTTGGCCGGCACGCGGCTTCGCGCGGGGCCGGGACCGACTCGGGGCGGACCTTCGCCCTAAGTTATTGCACGGTAATAGGTTACGCGGAGGCACAACGCGAAGTCCGCCTCTGCGAAGTGCGCTGTCTCACGCACTCGGGGGGCGTGCAGCCGCGCGAATCGCAACGATTACGCCATTTCACGTAAATCGTCCGATCCGCCTCTTGCGCATAAGAGGAAACATAACACACACCGGGACGGCAAGGAAGGGGCGGAGCGGGGTTGAGATAGGCAGGAGCGAGGGACGCACCTGCCGTCGCGCAGCCTCTCCACGGGCGGGCTGGGCAGGGCTCAGAGGCGGCGCCTGCGCCGCGCCCAGAGGAGGAGGGACGCCAGCCCGGCCCCGAACATCGCCAGCGTGGCGGGCTCGGGGGCGTGGACGCGGGCCACGGCGTGCAAGGAGGTCGCCTCGGCGCTGGTGCCGGAGGGATGCCGCACCACGAATCGCTGGGTGATGGAGAACTCCCGGTTCGGAGCGACGTCCAGCGATGTGCGGGCGAAGCCGGTCAGCGACTTGTCGCTCGCCGGGCCGTGGGAGGCAGGCTGGAAGGGCCCCAGGGGGCCGGCCCCGATCGAGGTGCCGAACTCACGGTTGCCCGGATCGACGTACGCCTCCCCGATCACGATCCCATCGGTGGTGCCGCCGAGGCTGCTTTCGAGCTGGGCGGACGTGTGGCCCGGGGCCACTCGGAAGCCGGTGGCGGTCAGTTCGATTTCCAGCTCGCCAGTGCCGCCGGAGACGAGCAGCGAGACCAGGTCGATCCGTCCGCCGCCGGACGGGCCCGTGAGCGCCCGGCTGTTGCCGGCGGCCACCACCACGTCGAAGGAGCCGACCGCGCCGTGGTGCATCACCGTGCCCGCATAGCCGGCCGCGAAATCATCCGCAGTGGCGGCCAGGTCCGAATCGCTCAGCGTGCCGGCCGGGGCCTCGTCGATGATGATCTGCTGCTCTCCCGAGGTCAGGTCCGTGAGGCGCAGGATCGTCGACCCGCGGACCGGACCCGCGAGCGAAACGATCGCTATCACGGCCGCGGCCGGGAGGATCCGCCAACAGCAGGGACGGGTTCTGCGAGGATTCATGGTGTCGGGCGACCGTTTGGCCGTGTGAAGTACGACGGCCTTGCTAGGCTGTCGCTGTCACGTCGATGGGCTCGACGGCCTAGGAAGGCCGTCGTACAGAGTCGCACAGGACGAGACGACAAGTCCATTAGGCTTGTCGGTCTGCCCTATAGCAACACGGAACCACGCGACTGGCGGGATTTCCGTTTGCCGGCGGCGAGGCGGGCCGTTGCGATCGGCGCAACCCCTACGGCCCGACTGAGAAGACCGCACGCAACCGGCGTGGGAGACCTTCGGTCGGCGGTTTCGGCGGGGTCGGGCGACCCGCGCCGAGCGGAGGCGCACCGTTCTCAACGGGCATACCACACCGTCAGCCGGGCCAGCTCGCCTCCACGGACCATCCAGCTCACGCGGCGGCGGTGCCGGCGCCCGGCCAGGGGGGCGTAGGTCTCGCCGCGGTCCAACGCGCCCACCACGTCGATCATGTCGTCGACCGTCGGCGGGCGCCCGCCGCAGCTTAGGCGCAGAAGCCACAGGGACATGGGATACCCCAGTGCCAGAGACCGGAAGCTCTCGGTTATGGACCAGCGGCGGCGCAACATCACGGCGTATCGCTTCGAGGCGCCCATGGCCTCGAAGTAGGCCAACAGCGGGCGCTGCACCTCTTCGGCCAAATGGCCCAGCGGCTTTTGAAGGGCCTCGAAGGTGGTCTCGGGGAAATGGGGGTGCAAGGGGGGCACGCGCCCGCGCCCGCGCCCGAACGCGGCCGCCGCACGGATCAGGCGCAGGCGTTCGCCCCAGGAGCGTTCGACGATGAACTTCGGGTGCAGGCGGACGTACTCCAGGGCCGTCTGGCGGAAGAGCATGGCCGCCAGCCTTCCCGGGGGGCGTCGGGCCTGGAAGAAGCCGGCCGACTCGCCGACCGCCGACGTTTCGAGCATGGACAGGAGCGATCTGAACCGTTCGCCCGAGAGACGCCGCAAGCGGCAGAGGTCCAACAGGCGGCAGAACGTCAGCCCGTGGACCACCCGGCGCACCAGCGGATAGCGGTCGTCGCGGAGCAGGCGCTCCAGCAGTTCGAACACCCGATGGGTGTCGGGCCACGGGCGGCGACTGCGGCGCGTAACCATCGGCGCCCGGATCGGCGCGGGCGGCTTGTCGCTGCGCCGGACCATGGCCCGAACGTCGCCGAGCTGTTCGGCCAGCGGTCGGCCCCGGTCGGCCGCGGCGGTGGGGCAGTTGCGCCGCAAGGTGACGTGGGCCACCTTGTCGAGCGGCACCACTTGCAGCGGGAACTGCTGGCAGATCAGCGGCTTGGCTTCCAGGCCGTGCAGCTCGTGGATGCGGCAGCGTCGCTCGGCGGTGTAGAAGATGCAGTTGCCGTCGCGGCGTTGGGCCAGCCGGTAGCGCGGCCGGAAGAGGCCCTGGCGCACGAGGACCTTCATGCCGCGGTAGTCGGGGTCTTCCTCCCATCGCTGGCTACGGATTCGCTCGACGTCTTGGTCGTTCAGACGGATGATCGTGGCCCGGCAGCAGATCCCGCAGCCGCAGCAGTCCCATTGTTCGAGGATCGGGAGGGTGCGGATCGGGAGGGACATGGGAAGGGGTGCTGACGGCTGATGGCGATTGACGTTAGGGCCGGTCCGTGTGCTGGGACAGGCGAGTCGCTTGTCCCCACGTTAAGGAAGTCTATCGAGGGCCTCGGTGAGGTCAACCACGAGGTCGTCGGGGTCCTCAATCCCGACCGAGAGGCGGATCAACCCGGGCGGGATGCCGGCCCGGCGGAGCTGCTCGTCGTCGAGCCGGGCGTGGGACATGCTGGCCGGGTGCTCGATGAGCGTCTCCACGCCGCCTAGGCTCACGGCGAGGATGGCCAGGCGCGTCGACTCGACCAGGCGCACGCCGGCCTCACGTCCGCCGGCCAGCTCGAAGGCCACCATGCCGCCGAAGCCGGACATTTGCCGGGCGGCCAGCTCGTGCTGGGGGTGGCTCGCCAGGCCCGGGTAGATCACGCGCGTCACGGCCCGGTGCGACTCCAAGGCCCGGGCCACCGCCAGGGCGTTCTGGTTGTGCCGCTCGATGCGCACCGCCAGGGTCTTCATGCCGCGGAGCAAGAGCCAGGCGGCGAAGGGGTCAATGCTCCCGCCGAGCATGGTGCGGCGCTGCCAGAGGCGCTCGGCGATCTCGGCGCGGGTCACCACGCAGCCGGCCACCACGTCGGTGTGGCCCGAGAGGTACTTCGTGGCGCTGTGGATCACCACGTCGGCCCCGCGCTCCAGCGGGCGCTGGTTGATGGGCGAGGCGAACGTGTTGTCGACCACGGCCAGGGCCCCCGCGGCCTTGGCGATGCGGCAGACCCCGGCCAGGTCGGTGAGCAACATGGTGGGGTTGGTGGGCGTTTCCAGGTAGAACATCCGCGTGTTTTCGCGGGCGGCCCGCTGGAACGCGCCCGGGTCGGTCGGGTCGACGAAGTCGGCGCGGATGCCCAGCGCCGGCAGGTCGCGGGCCAGCACTTCGGTCGTGGCGGTGTAGAGCGAGGAGCCGGCGACCACGTGATCGCCCGGGCTCAGCAACCCCAGGAGCGCGGTGCTCACGGCGGCCATGCCCGAGGCAAACGCCAACCCCCGCTCGCCCCCCTCCAGGTCGGCCATCACGCGTTCCCAGACCTCGGTAGTTGGATTACCCCAACGGGTGTAGAAGGCGGGCGGCTGGGTCTCTTCGGCGTAGCGGGCGATGGTGGCCGCCTCAGTCGCACGGAACGTCGAAGACTGGTACAGCGGCGTAGCCACCGGCGGCGAGGGGACGCTCGGCGGCGGGTGGTGGACAGTGCGGGTGGCGAGCTTGAAGCGTGGGCCGGGGGGCGTGGGCGACATGGCGGGCTCCGGACGCGGGTCGGGGGGTGACGCCGAGTAAGCGTAACCCCTCCGGCAGGCGGGGAAAAGCGGGCACGGCGTGCTCTCTCGGTGCCCTACCCCCGGCCGGGGGGCCGGTCTCTCGTAGCCGCCCGTCCCAACGTCTGAGGTGGGCTGCGCGGATTCTGCCGGTGGGGGGCCAACATCGAGTTTCCAGCTTTGACTCCTTTGCGAAGCCTGGCCATAATGAAACATCAAGGAACATCAGCCCTATCCCTCCCCTCCCCGCCGTGCTGCGGAACCGATCGGCCATGTTTTCGGCCCCCTTCGCCCGGCGAAGACGCCACCGCCTCCCTCGTCGCCGGCTCGGCGCCGAGCGTCTAGAGGACCGCCGGCTGCTCAACGGGGGCGGCTGGTACGGCAACCTCGTGAGCGACCAGAGCGCCGATCTCTTCGCCGTGGACCTGATCGACGACGTGCGGCTCGAGTGGCTGGGCCAGATGGACACGATGATGTTCGATCTGGCGTTTTCTCCGTCGGGGGAGCTTTACGGGATCGGCGGTCCGCTCGAGGGCCCCAGCGGGCTGTTTCGCATCCAGGTCGACCTGGAGGACCCCGATCCGGCACAGCTCATCCGCACCACGCGGATTGGCACGGTCCGCGTCCCCGGCGACGGCCCCCTGTTCCTCAACTCGCTGGAGTTCCGCGAAGACGGGACACTGCTGGGCGCGGGTTACGACAGCCAGTTCCGCAACTTCGTCTACAGCATCGACCCGGGGTCGGCCGAGGCAGCCGAGCAGGTATCCCTGAACGGCTATGCCTCGGGGGGCGACCTGGCGTTCGACGCCGACGGCAACCTGTACGTGACCACCTTCGAGTCGGTGCTCTTGCAGATCGACCCGGGCCTCAGCCTGGTGAACGTCGTCGGCCCGCTGGCAGCGAACGATTTCTTCGGGACGACCTACGGCCCGGCCCCGATCATGGTCGGCTTCCGCTACACTCACGACGTGTATCGCATCAACACGCGCAACGCCGCGACGACCTACCTGGACACGCTTTCGCACCCGATGCTCTTCGGGATCCTGGGGGCGGCCACGGTCTTCGAGCCGCCGGCAGACTTGGGCCGCGTCGATTTCCTGGAGCTGGCCGACCAGCAGCCGATCCTGGGCGAGCTGTGGTATCGGGTCGAGGCGGCCCACGACGGGTTCCTCACCGTCGACCTGCCCGGCGTCTCGCCCGGCAACGGCACCCAGGTCGTCTTCTACCGCCAGGACCTTTCGGGCAACCTGGATCAAATCGCGCTGGGCGAGGTGCGGGCCGACTACGCCACGGCCGTGACCGGGGCGAAGTATTTCGTGCGCATCGTGGGGGCCGAAGCGGGGGTCGACGTGCGCCTGACGAACCTGGTGAGCCCGGACGGCCTCGGGGCCGTGATCCACGGGACCGAGGGAAACGACCCGCTCGAGTTCCGCGCCGGTCCGCCACACAGCGTAGTGATCCACGACGTCGAGTACGAGTTCGACCCGGGTCCCGGCCAGGTGGCGGACTTCACCTTCGACGGCGGCGAGGGGGACGACCAAGTGAGCGTCGAGGGCTCGTCGCGCTCGGACCAAGGCACCTTGCGATTCGGCTCGGCCGAGTTCTCAGGCTATCGGTACGAGCTGTCGGTCGACAACGCCGAGAGCATCATTTTCGCAGGCGGGGGAGGCGACGACGAAGCGACGCTCATCGGGTCCGACGGCCCGGACGCGTCGGACCTGCTCCCAAGGTTTGCCTCTCTGAGCCCGGCGCTCGCCGCCGTGGAAAACGGAACCGACTACTACGACCTGAGGGCCACTGACGTCGCCGACATCGAGGTGCGCGGGGGCACCGGCCTGGACCTGCTCCACTACCAGGGCAAGGCGGGCAAGGATACGGTCGAACTCTGGCCGCTGCGGGGCGAGTTCCGCGGATCGGCCTATTCCATTCTGGCCGTGGACTTCGAGAACTTGGGAGTCAACTCGGACGACGCCGAGGACGAGCTCGCGCTTCACGGCTCCGACGGCCCGGACCGCCTTGCGGCCGCGCCCTCGCTGACGACGTTGGTCGGCGCAGGATTCTGGCTCGCGGGGGGATCGTTTTCCACCGTGGTGGCTTACGCCGGCGACGGGGACGACGCCGCGGACTTCTCGGGCTCGGCCGGGCGCGATGAGTTCGCGGCGGGGCCGGGCGTGGCCGCCGTGAGCGGGCAGGGGTTTTCCGTGACCGGCTGGGAGTTCGAGGAGGTGCTCGGCCACGGCGGCGACGAGTTCGACACGGCACGGCTCTACGACTCGCGCGGCAACGACTACTTCGCCGCGGCACCGGGGATGGCCCTGATCGAGGGCCCCGGGCTCGACGTGTGGATCGACGGCTTCGAGGCGGTACACGCCTACAGCCACCTCGGCAAGGACGAGGCCCGGCTCTACGACTCGAAGGGGGACGACACGTTCCGCGCCCTGCCCGGCGAGGCCGCGCTCTACGGCGACAACTTCTACCACCGGGCCAAGAACTTCGCCGGGGTACACACCTACTCCCACGCCGGGTTCGACGTTGCCGAGTTCTTCGACACCGCGGGCAACGACCAGTTCGTGGCCTCGCCCACCGAGGGGGCCATGTACGGCCCGGGGTATTACAACCGGGCCAAGTTCTTCGACCAGCTCAACGGGCACGCCTCCCAGGGTTTCGATCGGGCCACGCTGACCGACTCCTCGGGCAACGACAGCTTCTACGCCACGGGCACCATCGCGGGGATGATGGGCGACGGGTTTCACAACACGGCCGGGGGCTTCGACACGGTCACCGGGCGCAGCCAGGCCGGCGGCGTCGACGTGGCCAAGCTGTTCGACTCGCTGGGTCCGGATACCTTCACCGCCTGGCCCGACATCGCCGTGCTCGAGGGGACCGGATTCGAGAACGTGGTCGAGGGCTTCGCCGGGGTCCACGCCTACGCGGTCGCCGGGGGCGTCGACACCGCGGTGCTCCACGATTCCGACGGCGCGGACACGTTTCTCGCCGACCCGATCGAGGCCGTTCTCTACGGGGCGGGCTTCTACAACCGCGCCAAGCACTTCGAGAACGCACAGGCCCACGCCGACGCGGCCGGGCGCGACGTGGCCTACCTCTATGGCTCGGACGGCAACGACGAGTTCTTCATGATGCCCCAGTTCGGCCGGCTCAGCGGCCTCGGTTTCTCAAACCAGGCCACGCTCTTCGAGGAGGTCTACGCCTTGGCCCGCGGCGGGGACGACGACAGGGCTACCTTGAACGATTCACCCCAGCCCGACCGGCTCGACGCCTGGGGCGACCGGGCCCGGCTCTCCAACGCGGTGCTCGATTTCATCTACGAGGTGGGCGAGTTCGACGACGTGACGGCCAACGCCACCGGCCCCGACGACGTGGCCTACGTCGTCGAGCCGCTCTCGTTCACGCTCAACCTGAACGAGCACTGGAGCGACCCGCCGTAGGAACAAGGGGACTCAGCTCTCCTTCCCGCGCCCGCGCCTTCGGCTTGGGCCTAAACGAGTTGGCCGCGCAGGCTTGCCGGCCGTCGCCCCCTCTAAAGCGCATCCACCCGCGCGGGTGGAGTCTGTGGCCTATTATTCCCGGGAAGGCGCGACCGATAGCGGGCGCACGGCCGTGGCGCCCGGGGTCATTAACCCTCCAGTCCGCGCCATCCGTACGACCGGACCGGCGCCGGGCCGTGCTGCGCGACCACATGGCGCGCAATGGTCGGCCGCGGAGCGTCGGACCTGCGTGAATCGACGGCGAGGACGACGGATGTTTTCAGCTTGGAAGGCCTGGGAAAGGAAGATGCCGAGGGCTCAGGGCGTGCCAAGGCAAGGCGGACGCCGGCTCGTGGCCGAGGTGCTCGAAGAGCGGCTGGCGCTTTCCGGCGGCGGGGTCAGTATTGCGTCGTTGTTGTTTCCTTTCTGCGTGAGCGGACCTGAGGCCCCGGCCCCGTATCGCGAGTTGGAGCCCCCGGCCGTTTCTCCCCAGACTACCGCCGGGTTCGTGCTCAGCAGCCCGACTGCCTGGGAGATCGTCCAGCGCGACGCCCACAACTTGGCGCGGTTGGAGATTGCGGGGAGCCTCGACGCGCCGTGGACGCGCATCGAGGCCCGGGCGGTGGTGATGCCCGGCTTTGCCGGAAACGACACCGGCTGGGAGGTGATCGACCTGACGCCGCAGAGCGGGGCGTTTGCCGGTGAGCTGCTCGTAAGCGGCGGATGGTATAGCCTGGAGGTCCGGGCCTTCGACGGCCAGGGCATGGTGGCCGAGGTCGAGGTGGATCGGGTGGGCGTGGGTGAGGTCTTCGTCACGGCCGGGCAGTCGAACGCGGCCAACGGCGGCCTGCCGCGGCAAACGCCCGGCGACGAGCGGGTCGCGGCCCACGGGCCCGGCGGCTGGCAGTTCGCGGCCGACCCCCAGCCGATCGCTTCCGGCTCGGGAGGCACGCCCTGGTCGGTGCTGGGCGGGCTGTTGGCCGAGCAGTTCCAGGTTCCCGTGGGGTTTATTTCGATCGGTTGGGGCTCCACGTCGGTGGCCGATTGGCAGCCCGGCGGCAGACACTACGAGCGCCTGGCCGATGCCCTGGACCTGCTCGGCCCACAAGGGCTCGGCGCCGTGCTCTGGCACCAGGGCGAGACCGACGCCTTTCTGCAAACCTCGACCGCCGACTACGCCGCACGGCTGGGGGACTTGATCGGCGCCAGCCGCGCCGAGGCGGGTTGGGACGTGCCCTGGGGCGTGGCCCTGGCCTCGTTTGCCGGCAACGCGACGCCCCAGGCCCAGGCCGCCGTCGTGGCCGCCCAGCAGCAAGTGATCGCCGCCGACCCGCTCGTCTTCCAAGGGGCGGCGACCAACGATCTGGTCGGCACCGAGTGGCGCTACGACAACCTGCACTTCAACGAGGCCGGGCTGCGGGAGCACGCCGAAAGGTGGCTCACGCCGGTCTCGCAGCTCATCGCCGCGCCCGATGCCTGGACCCCGACCGGCATGGACCTCGGCGCGGTGCAGGACCGCGAGCTTGCGGGCCTGGACCTCTCGGCCGGGGACCTCTGGTACCGGGTCGAGGCCGCGCGCGACGGGCTCTTGACCCTGCTGGCCGAGCCGAGCCAAGCACCGGGCGACGTGGCCCTGGCCCTCTACGACCAGGCGGGCAACCTGCTGGCCGAGTCGCCTGACGGCGGCCCGTGCCGCATCGACCAGGCGGACACTTCAGGGTCAACGCACTACGTTCGCCTTTCGGGCACGGCGGCCGACGCCTCGCTGCGCCTGGTCAACCTGGTCTCGCCGAGCGCGGACGGCACTGAGGTCACCGTCTACGGCACGGCCGGCGACGATCTGCTGGCTGCTTCACCCCACCATGGCCTCTACGTGGCGGTCAACGGCGTCGAGTATCAGTGGAGCACGGCCACACAGCTTACGGCATTCGGCGGCGAGGGGTACGACGTGGCCAAGCTCTACGACTCGCCGGGCGACGACATCTTCGCCGCCTCGCCCCAAGCGGCCACGCTCGAGGGGAACGGATTCCGGCTGCACGTACGCCAGTTCGAGGCGGTCCACGCCTACGCCAACGGTGGCAACGACACCGCCCGGCTCTACGATTCGGCGGGCGACGACCGGCTGGTGGCCACGCCAGTCGAGGCCTCCCTCTCCGGCGAGGGGTTCTATCTGCGGGCCAAGCACTTCGAGATCGTCCACGCTTACGCCAACGGCGGCGACGACACGGCCAGGCTCTACGACTCGGCGGGCGACGACCGGCTGGTGGCCGGCCCGGTCGAGGCCGCGCTCTCGGGCGACGGCTTCTACCGCCGCGTTAAGCACTTCGAGACCGTCCACGCCTACGCCACCGTGGGCCACGACACGGCGGAGATATACGGCTCGGCGGGCGACGACCAGATGGTCGCCCGACCGATGGAAGTCGGCCTGCTGGGCGAGGGCTGCTACCGCCGCGCCAAGCAGTTCGACGAGGTGACGGTCCGCGCCGGCGGGGGCTTCGATACGGCCACGCTTTACGATTCGCCGGGCGACGAGACGTTCTTCGCCACGGCCACCCAAGGGGCGATGCTCGGCGCGGACTTCGACAACCGTTTCGAGGGCTTCGACCGCGTGGTGGCCCGGGCCAACGCGGGCGGGCACGACGTCGCCAAGCTCTACGACTCGGCCGGCGACGATCAGTTCACCGGCGCGCCCGGCTTTGGCGAGCTTTCGGGCGCGGGGTTCTCGAACCGCGCCGAGCAGTTCGAGGAGGTGCACGCCTACGCCAACGGCGGGCGCGACGTGGCCTGGCTCTTCGACTCGCCCGGCGACGACGTGTTCGACGCCTCGCCGGTGCAAAGCATGGTCTGGGGCCAGGGCTTTTACACCCGGGCCAAGGCGTTCGAGCGGGTCTATGCCGACGCCGGGGCCGGCGGTCACGACACGGCCCGGCTCGGCGACTCGGCTTCGATCGACCTGCTCGAGGTCGGCTCGAGCTGGGCCCGGCTCTCCAACGCGGCCCTCGATTTCCTCTACCAGGCCGGGGCGTTCGACCACGTCAGGGCGGTGGCCACCACCCCGGGCGACACCGTGCTCCGCTCGCCGCTGCTCTCGCCGGGGTTCGTGCTCGAACTCGAGGGGACGTGGCAGGAGCGGTAGGTCGGCTTGCCGTCGCCGAGGCGCGATTCACGGGCTTTCCGCCGTCAGCACATCCCTCCAGAACGCCGGCACGCCCCGCCACGTCGACTGGTACGTCTCCTGCAACGGCACATTGACGTAGCGGTCGGGGCGCAGGAACAACGGCATCGGCGGCAGGGGCGCTCCGGCAGCCGAGTGTTCCAGGTAGATTTCAATGTCCGGGCCGGCAGCATAGCTGGCGAGGCTCAGTGGCTCCTCGTCCGAGAGTTGATAAGGATCTGCGTCGGGCTGCAGTTGCTGTAGAATCTCGCAGTGCATTCCCTGCGGATCGTGGCGGCCGGGCGGAAAGAGGTCCACCAACAGGACGTGAATTCCCCGGCGCAAGGTGGAAACGGCCTTGTTCACGAACTCGGAGACGTTCTCCTCGCGGTCTTTGTTTGCGATCTCCAGCAGCGCGACCAGGCGGTGTCCGCTGACGTGACGGATCGCCAGGGTGCGGCGGCGGGCCAATGACCTCGCCGCGACAACCTGCTTGATCCGAACGCGCGGGGGCGCCTCAGCCACGGCAATTCCGCCCGTATCCGGTGGAAGTGGTGGAAGCTCGTCCGGGGCGGCTTCAGCCGTGTGCAGTGTGAGCACATCGGATATCATCTTGCCGGCGTGTTGCTCGGCAAGCGCGTAATAACCCGACGGCAGCAAGCCCTCATTGAGGGAATTGCGAATCGCCCCGATCCAGACGGTGTGAAAATCGTGGAAGATTCCGGCTTCCACGCGGGTCCAGTCGTGTGTGGGCATCGGCTCGTCTCCGGAAATCTACAATGCATTCTACCGAGCCAGTGCATGAAGCTCAAGTAACCCGGGCCGTCTTGCTCTGTCTCCCGCTGGACCGGCCCGCTACAATGGTCTTGTCCAAGGCCCCGTCCTCCTTCATGCATCCCCTGCACGGCGACTCGATGCTCTGCTCTGATCACCACCGCCGCTCGCTATCGACGCTGGCCCGGTCACGGCTTTTTCCCGCAGCGCTGTGCGTGGGCTGTCTTCTTCTATCGGGCTGCTCGGGAGGGAACGCCGGGCCGGTGCAGCACGACCCACGGCCGGCGGTCGAGATCGAAGCGACGGCCGCGGTTGAACCCGAGGATGCGGTCGAACCGCAACCGGAGGATGCGGCGGCGCCACGCGTCGTCGCCGTCGATTGGCCGCGGTTCCTCGGCCCCACCGCCGACGGGAAGTCGCCCGAGACGGGCATCCTCACCGATTGGGGCGAAACCGGCCCGCCGGTGGTCTGGCACCGCAAGCTGGGCGAGAGCTACGGCATCGGCACCGTGAGCCAGGGGCGTTACTACCAGTTTGACCGCGTGGGCGACCGGGCCGTGCTCGACTGCCTCGACGCCGAGACGGGCGAGCTGCTCTGGGAGTTCGGCTACCCGAGCGACTACGTCGACCACTACAACTACAACGGCGGGCCGCGGTGCTCGCCGATCGTCGACGGCGACCGCGTCTACCTCTTCGGCGTGGCGGGAATGCTCCATTGCGTCAGCACCGGCGATGGGGACGGGCACGAGCCCGGCGAGCTGCTCTGGAAGGTCGACACGGCCGAGCGGTTCGGCGTGGTGCAGAACTTCTTCGGCGTCGGCTCGTCGCCCGTGGTCGAGGGCGATCTCTTGATCGTGATGGTCGGCGGCAGTCCGCCCGATAGCGAGGACACGGCCCGCTACGACTTCCGGCTGCTTGAGGGCAACGGGACCGGCGTGGTCGCCTTCGACAAGCTCACCGGCGAGGTGAAGTACGCGATCACCGACGAGCTGGCCAGCTACGCCACGCCGCGGCTGGCCACGATCGCCGGGCGCCGCTGGTGCTTCGTTTTCGCCCGGGGCGGGCTGTTGGGGTTCGAGCCGGCCACGGGCAAGGTCGATTTCCACTACCCCTGGCGGTCGAAGCTCCTCGAAAGCGTCAACGCCTCCACGCCCGTCGTGGTCGGCGACGAAGTGTTCATCACCGAGACCTACGGTCCGGGCAGCTCGTTGCTGAAAGTGCGGCCCGGCGGCTACGACGTGGTCTGGAGCGACGGCCCGGGCCGCGACAAGGCCATGCAAAGCCACTGGGCCACGCCGATCCACCACGACGGCTACCTCTACGGCTGCAGCGGGCGCCACCCGCGAAACGCCGAGCTGCGGTGCATCGAGTGGAAGACCGGCCGCGTGGTGTGGAGCCAGCCGGGGCTGAAGCGAACGTCGCTCATGTACGTCGCCGGGCACTTCGTCTGTATCACCGAGGACGGCGTGCTGCGGCTGGTGAAGGCGACGCCCGAGGCATACACCGAGGTAGCCCGTTGCGTGCTCCGCGAGCCGGGCGACGACACCGACATCGCCGCGGCCTCCGGCCCGAACTCCGACGCAAGTGACGCCCCCGCCGAAGGTCCCCCGCTGCTCGAATACCCCTGCTGGGCCGCCCCGATCCTCTCCCACGGCCTCATGTACGTCCGCGGCGGGGAGCGCCTGGTTTGCGTGCGGCTCCGCGGGCCATATAATCACAATAAAGACACTGGACGTGCCCGATGAAGAGCATGGCCGATCGGCTTCCACCCGAAATCGCCCGCCAGATCCACCCGGAGTGGCGCAAGAACGAAGCGGCGTATTGGGCCGTTCGCGACCAGCTTCTGGGTCAGTACAAAGATCAGTGGATTGGATTTGCCGACGGGGCTGTGATCGCGTCGGGCAACAGCCCCGTGGCCGTGTTTCACCAAGCGGAGGATTTGGCGCCGAACCCCTTCGTAACCTGCGTCGGGCACGAAGATGAGCCGTGTCGGATGCGCCGCGCGAGTTTCCGCTACGACGCCTCGTACCCCGGTGAACCGTTGCCGATGCTCAACGTCCCGAGTTCCCCGGGCGGCAAACCGCTCACGCCCCGCTTGCGGAGTGGTGTGGCGCCGGCTATACTTCGAGGCGCGGAGTTCATTACACCATGCCGGCCCAATACGACCAACCCCCGAAGATCGAGCTGCGGCACTTGCACCGCTACTACGGCACGACCAAGGCTGTGGACGACGTGTCGTTTTCGGTCTATCCGGGTGAGGTGTTCGGGTACATCGGGCCGAACGGGGCGGGCAAAACCACCAGCATGAGGGTCCTGGCCACGCTCGACCTGCCCACCGCCGGCGACGCCATGGTCGGCGGATTCTCGGTGGTGAACGATCCCGACCGCGTCCGGCTCCGCCTGGGGTTCATGCCCGACTACTTCGGCACCTACCCCAACGTCAACGTGCGCGAGTACCTCGACTTCTTCGCCCGGGCTTACCGGTTCAAGCACCGCGAGCGGGAAGACGCGGTCGAGCGCGTGATGAGCTTCACCGGGCTCGGCGTCTTGGCCGAGAAGCCGACCGACGGGCTGTCGAAGGGCATGAAGCAGCGGCTCTGCCTGGGCCGGGCGCTGATCCACGACCCGGCGGTGCTGGTCCTCGACGAGCCGGCCGCCGGGCTGGACCCCCGGGCGCGGATCGAGGTACGCAGCATGATCCGCACCCTGGCCGACCAGGGCAAGACGATCCTGATCAGCTCCCACATCCTCACCGAGCTGGCCGAGATCTGCGACACGGTAGGGATCATCGAGCGGGGGCAGCTCCTGGCCGTGGGAACGGTCGAGGAGATCCGCCGCAAGCTGCTCAAGAAGCACCACGCCGTCGAGGTGCGGCTGTTGGACAACGCCGCCGAGCTGGGCCGCTGGCTCGACGACCGCCCGAAAGTCAGCGAGCTGCGCGTCGACGGCAAGGCGGTCCGCTTCCTGCACGAGGGCGATCTCGAGACCGAGGCCGGGCTGCTGCGCGAAATGATCACGGCCGGGTTCCGGGTGGTCGCCTTCGGAACCAAGGAGGAGACGCTGGAGGACGTGTTCATGCACATCACCACGGGGCAGGTGCAGTGAGCGCAGAAGCCGAACCGATCGCCGTCGAAGCGGCTCGCGAGCCGGCCGTCTCGCGCTGGTGGGGCGCCGTCGATCGCGGCCTGACTTGGGCCGGCGACCGGCTCAACCCGATCCTCGTCAAAGAAACCCGGCAGGCGCTCAAGAGCAAGCAGTTCGCGGTCACCTTCGGGCTGCTGCTGGTCTGCGGCTGGCTGTGGTCGATTCTGGGCGTGGCGTCCAGCGGGCCGGAAATCTACTACAGCGCCCGCGGCCCCGACATGTTCTTCGGCTACTATCTGATCCTCGCCTTCCCGCTCTTGGTAATTGTGCCTTATGGGGCGTTTCGCTCCCTGGCCGGGGAGCAGGAAGACCGCACCTACGAGCTCTTGTCGATCACGGCCCTGGGGCCGCGTCAGATCATCCGCGGCAAGCTGGGGAGCGCCGTGTTGCAGATGCTGGTCTACCTTTCGGCCATCTCGCCCTGTTTGGCTTTCACCTACATGCTCCGGGGGATCGACTTCCCCACGATCCTGTTCATCCTCTTCTGGACCGCGCTGGCCTCGCTGGGGCTGGCCGTGATCGGGCTGCTGGCCGCGACCATCACGCCGGAGAAGCACTGGCAAGTCGTGCTCTCGGTCATTCTCATCGCCGGGTTGTTGTTCACGTTCTTCATGAGCTGGCCGGCGGTGTACGCGGCGCTCGAGGGTCTGGACTTCGCCTTCACCTACTCCGAGTTCTGGGAAGCCAACGCCTCGACGGTGACCGGCTTCGCCGGCTTCTTCATGCTGATCTTCTACGCGGCGGCGGCCCAGATCACGTTTCCCAGCGACAACCGGGCTACCCGGCTCCGCGTGACCATGGCCGTGCTGCAGGTGCTGTTCATCGGCTGGGTGACGTGGTTCTGGATCACCGCGATGCGCGGCGACGACGAGGTCATCTACGCCTGCGTGTCGCTGCTGTTGGGCTACTGGTTCGTGATGGGGATGTTCGTCACGGGCGAGTCGCCCGAGCTGTCGCCGCGCGTCAAGCGCGACCTGCCGCAGAGCTTCCTCGGGCGCGCCTTCCTGACCTGGTTCAACCCGGGGCCCGGCACGGGTTACGTGTTCGTCTTCTGCAACCTGGCGGCGGCCTTCCTGCTGCTGGCCGTGGGGCTGACCGTCGCCGAGTCGACGCGCTACGTCTGGTTGCTGCCGCGCTGGAGCGGAAACGAAGCCGAACAGCTTCTGGCCTTCACCGGCCTGGGCATCGGCTACGTCGTGCTCTATCTGGGGCTGGGGCTCTTGGCGGTCCGGCTTTTAAGGCGGCTGACCTACGTGGGGCTGATGCTCGCGCTGGTGGTCCACCCGCTACTGGTGCTCACCGGCATCTTCGTGCCGCTGGTGATCTACTGGATGAGCGAGCTGCGCTACATGGACTACTCGCTGTTGCACGTGACCAACCCGTTCTGGTCCATGGTCGAGATCGTCGACCGCCGCCGAATCGACGGCGAGATGACCGCGCTGCTGATCCTGGTGCTGGGCGGGGCGGCGATCGTGGCCGCGCTGAACCTGCCGGCGATCGTGCGCGAGCTGCGCCACGTGCGCATCGCCAAGCCGAAGCGCGTGGCCGCCGAGGACGCCGAGCGGGAAGCCCTCCGCGCCCCGCCCAAGCCGGAGCCGAAAAGCCCGTGGGATGACGACTCGTGAAGCCGCGAACGGTGGTCGCGATCCCCTTCGGCGACCGGCGGTCGCGCCCTTCTTCTCCGCGGGCTACCGCCCGCGGCCATCACCCCTTGTTGCTCTACACTCCACACTCTACACTCTACACACTACGCTCTACACGCGCTCAGATGCCCTTCTGCATGCGCCATGCCTTGATGTAGTCGTCGCTGTAGAGGTGCTTTTCCAGGAGGACCTCGGCGGAGATCGCGGCCTCGACGAGGTCCTTGTCGGCGGCGTCCATGATCGCCGCGTCGAGCCCGGCCGAGATGCACATCACCAGGTAAGTCCGGTTGATCAGGTGGTTCATCAAGCACTTCTGGCTGACGTTCGACAGGCCGAGGATGAAGTGCGGCGGGGGGTCGTTGACGATGGCCAACTGCCGGATCGACTCCATCACCACCCAGGGCTGCTTCTGGGCCACGTTGACCGGCAGGATGATCGGGTCGATGTAGATGTCCTCGGGGGCCAGGCCGCTCTCGATGGCCGTCATCAGGAAGGTGGCCCCGCACTCGATCCGCTTGTCGACGCTGGCCGGAACGCCCTCCTGGTCCATCGTCAGCCCGATGATCGCCGCGCCGTTCTCGGCCGCGGCGGGAATGAGCACGCCCATCACGTCCGGCGTGGCGGTCGAGGAGTTGAGCACCAGCTTGGTCTGGGGCAGGGCTTCGTGCACCTTGGCCACGGCCTGGGCCAGCACGGCCGGCTTGGCGCTGTCGAGCGACAGCGGCTTGTCGGTCACCTCGGCCACGGTCTGGGCGAGCCAGACGAAGTTCTCTACCGGGTCGCCCTTGGTCGGCCCGAGGTTGATGTCCATCACGTCGGCCCCGCCGGCGACCTGCTCGCGCACGAGTTCCTGGACGACCGACTTGTCCTTCTCGTTGATGGCCTTGCGCACATCCCGATACATCCCGTTGACGCGCTCGCTGAAAATGATCATCTGTGGTCTCCTGGTTTGGTGGACTTCCGATCCGGCCGGGCCAGTCGCCCCGGCCCCCCGGCGCGCACGGCCCAACGATATGGTTAAAGGGTTAGAATGTGGTGGAGAGACAGAGGGACGCAAAGACAGAGGGAGGGGGGGAGGGGGAGAGAGGGAGAGGGGGTGCGGTTTGTACGGTCATGGCAGCGTCCGTTCACTGGATTACTTCCCACTCCCCACTTCCCACTTCTCCTCAGCTTCCCACAAGCTGCCCCGCCGTTTGGCGGACGATTTCCATGGCCTTGGGATGGCGCATGACCAACAGGTCGCAGCCGCCCTGGAGCAGGTCGCCGGCGGTGACGGCCTCCCAGGCCGGGCCGCGATCGGCGATCGGCCCCCAGACCTCGGCCACCTCGTCGCCGGAGCGGGCTTCCTTGGCGCGCCATGCCTCGTGGCCCACGTCGAGCAGCACGGGCTGCCCCATCAGCTTATCGCCCGACAGCGCCGCCAGTCGCCCCCGCTCCAGGATCGAGTAGATGTATTCCATCCCGTAGCCCAACGACGCCGTGCTCGGGTAGATCACGATGTCCTCCAGCGGATACCCCATGTCGGTCACCAGGATGTTGATCTGCTTGGCCTTGTTGATGTCGCAAGGCGAAAGGGCGATCAGCTTGTGCCCGTAGGCCTGGGCGGCCGCCGTGAGCGTGCGATACTCGTCCTCGCTGACCGCCCCCAACAGGCAGTTCTCGCCCTGGGCGGCCTCGGCCACCTTGGGCATCACCTTCTGGTCCTTTTCGGCCACGTCGCAGCCCCAGACGATCACCGGCAGGTCGCATCCGGCCAGCACGGCTTTGACGGTCTCGGCGGCCTCTTCGGGCGAGCGGTCGGCGTCGTCGGGATGCGTTCCCACCAGCCGGAGGTTGACCAGGTCGGCCCCCAGCTCTTTGACGCGCGCGGCCCAGGCCCCGGGGTCCGACCAGACGTCGCCGTAGACCTCGGCCAGCGGGGCGGGCCAATCGGCCGGCGCCACGTCGAGCACGTCCAGGGCGATGGCCGGGGGGTTGCCCGGCTCGCCGTCGAAGCTCAGGAACGGGATGCCGGTCTGTCCGCCGAGGGTCACGGTCCGGCCCCGCGTGCCCCCTTCGGCCTCGGTCGCCCCCAGGGTGACCGTGGTGATTTGGCCCGACCACTTTTCTTTGGCGTCGGGAACGCTCATGGCAGCTCTCCTTTCTAACGTGTTGTAGTCTGTTCTGATTTCTCGTTAAGGGCTTGCAGCGTCTCGACGACGCGGCGCACGGCAACCAGCGCCGGGGTGTCGAGGGGAAGGCTAAACACGTCTTCCCCGGCGGCGCCGGCGCGTTCCACTTCATCGTCCTGGGGAACCTCGGGCAGGCGCTCGGCCGGCAGCCCCTGCAATTCGCGCTCGATCGCTTCGCCCGCCCCGCCGGGCCCCACCCGGTTCAAAAGCACCATGCGGCGCCCGATGCGGATCGGCAGTTCCTCGGCCAGGGCGACGATCCGCTTGACCGCGCGCAGGGCGGGCATGGTGGGGTCGAGCACGGCGATCAGGAAGTCGATGTTGTCGGTTGTGCGGCGGGAGAGGTGCTCCATGCCCGCCTCGTTGTCCAGAAGCACGACGCGGTAGCCGCGCGAAAGCTGCCCCAGCGACGTGCGGAGCAGGTTGTTCACGTAGCAGTAGCACCGGGGTCCTTCGCCCCGGCCCATGGTCACCAGATCGAAGCCCTCGGCCTCGGTGACGGCCCGGTGGATTTCGTCTTCGATGGCCCGGGCGCGGCCGACGCCGCTGGAGGGCGAGCCCTCGGGGCTGGAGCCCTGCTCGCGGATTTCGGCCAAGGCACGGCCGGGTTCGACGCCCAGGGCCTCGGCCAGGTTCGAGTTCGGATCGGCGTCGACCGCCAGGATGGGGTGCATCCCCGCCTCGCGGATCGCGCGCACGAACAGCGCCGAGAGCGTGGTCTTGCCCGTCCCTCCCTTGCCGGCAACCGCGAGCGATAGTCTCAAGGGTTCTTCTCCCAAGCAAGCGACATCCCAGACCATCTGCGCCGTGCAGCACAGCTCCGGCCGGGCGGGTTCAGGGTTCGGGGTTCAGGGTTCAGGACCTCGGCTTGGCCGGCTTGCCGAGGGAGGATTCGGGCAAAGCCCTGAACCCTGAACCCTGACCACTGAACCCCTGACCGTGTAGTCATTTCGGTGTCCCCCCGTGTACGTCTTCAACCGACTTGCCGTGCCGCGGCCTGGTGCCGCGCCGATCGAGCCGCTCGGAGACCAGCGGAAACCTCGCCAGGTCGGTGTGCGGCAGGAAACACGCGGAGGTGAACCGTTCCATATAGGCCGGGTCGACCATCAATTCCTGATAGCAGATTTGATCGCGGATGCGGTGTACCTCGTCGAACATCCGCCGGTTGAGCATGGCCAGCTTGGCCCCGGCCACCGAGCTGTTGCCGATGAACTCGATCCGCTCGGGCGGCAGCTCGGGCAGCAGCCCGATGGTGATCGCACTGGTCACGTCGAGCCGGTTTCCGAACGCCCCGGCCACGTAGACCTTGCGGATGTCGTCGAGCGAGACCCCCACCGACGAGACCAGCGAATCGACGGCGGCGTAGATCGAGCCCTTGGTGCGGATGAGGTTCTCGACGTCGGCCTGGTTGATGACCACGTCGCGCCCGCTGCCCGACTGCTTGGCCGAGACCAACAGGAACTCGGCCCGGCCGTCTTCGTCTGAGACGCGAAAGCGGCCCTGGCCGCGAGCGGGCTGGAGCTGGCCGCTGCGGTCGACCACGCCGGCGAGGAACATTTCGGAGAGCGCGTCGATCAGCCCGGTGCCGCAGAGCCCGACCGGCGGTCCGTCGTCGACCGTGGTGGCCGAGACGGCCAGGTCGCGGTGGAAGATGCGTACGCTGTCGATGGCCCCGCTGGCGGCCCGCATCCCGCAGCTCACCGAGCCGCCCTCGAACGCCGGCCCGGCCGACGCCGAGCAAGCGGCCAGGAACTCCCGGTTCCCCAGCACCACCTCGCCGTTCGTGCCGATGTCCAGCAGCAGCGAGAGGTCGTCGGAGCGGTGCATTTCAGAAGCGAGGATTCCGGCCGTGACGTCGCCGCCCACGAAGCTCCCGACCATGGGCATGGTGTAGAGGATGCCGCGCGGATGGATGCGCAGCCCCAACTCGGCCGCCCGGATCGGCGGGGGGCTGGTCGCGGCGGGCACGAAGGGCGAGAGCCGGATGTTGTCGGCATCGAGCCCCAACAAGAAGTGCAGCATCGCCGTGTTGCCCGCCGCCACGACGCAGTTGATGTCTCCCCGTCCCACGTGCGCCCGGTGCACCAGCTCGTCGACCAACGTCTCGACGTCCCGGATGACCGCCTGGTGCAGCGTGTCGGCGCCACCGGGCTGGCGGGCGCAGTTGATGCGGCTGATCACGTCGGCGCCGCACGTGATCTGGGAGTTGTACTTGGCCGCGGCCTCGCGCGTGCTGCCGGTCGTGAGATCGACCAGGTGGGCCACGACGGTGGTGGTGCCGATGTCCAGGGCCAGCCCGAAGTTGCGGTCGGAGGTGTCGCCCCGCTCGATCGAGAGCAGCTCGTTCACGCCGCCGCGCGGGCCGACGCTGGCCGTGACGCGCCCGTCCCAGCTCCAGTTCCACGAGGATCGTTTCACGTCCACGGTGCGCAGCACTCGCGGCAATTCGCGGGTGATCTTCAGGCCCATCTGCAGCGGGCCGGGCCGCTCTCGCGTGACCGCCTCGAGCAGCCGCTCCTGGTCGGCGGTCGGGTTTTCCAGCGTGGGCTCCGGAAGCTGGAGATAGAGCTTTTCGACCATCGGCTCCAGCGCCGCGGGCGGGCGCTGGGCACCTCGATGCGCGAAGTCGCGGAAACGCTCGCTGTCGCGGTCGATCCCCTCGTAGCCGACCAGTCGCGACTCGGGCGGCACCTCGACGACCACGTCGCTGCAGGGCACCACTTGGCAGGCCAGCACGTAGCCGCGGCGGATCTCGTCGCGCGTGAGGTGCTCGGTCGACGCGCCTTCGACCTCGCCTTCGCGCATGATCACGCGGCACTTGCCGCAGACGCCCTCGCCGCCGCAGATCGCCCCCACGTAGACGTTCGCGCGGTGCGCCGCATCGAGGAGCGTCTCGCCCTCCTCGGCCGTCGTTTGCCGCTCGTCCGGCAGGAACTGGATGCGAAAGCCGGCCACACTTAGGGTTTCCACTGGTTCTTCAAGAAGCTCGGGATTCCCGACGCCTCCTTCGGCCCGATGAGCACGGACCAGCCGGACTCGTCCTCCACCCCGGCCGAGAGCACGGCCACGAATCCCGGAATCACCACCTTCTTGTGGGCCACCTTCTCCTCGACGCCCGACTTCTTCATGGCCGCGGCGATGGTCTCGCCGTTGAACTTGTCCGAGGCCCAGGCCGTCAAGACCGAGGTCCCCTCGGTGTCGACCGAGAGGATGTACGCCGGTACGCGGCTGGCCTCGACCTCCCCCTCGACCGAGTAGTAGCTCAGCGAGAAGTTCGTGGTCACCAACAGCGGCGAGCTGTCGCCCACTTCGCCCACCGTGTACAGCTTGGGCTCGACGGCCACGGGCTTCTGCGGGTCGATGTAGACGTCCTGGCGCGTGGTGAGGATAGGCAGCACCTGCCAGGGCTCGACGGCGTCGGTCACCAGCACGCCGGCGTACTTGGCGATGTACGTGCTCGCCTCGACCGCCTGCATGGTCGGGTCGTCGCTGGTCGTCACCGCGAGCGACGGATAGCCTAAAGCGCGAAAACCCTTCAGCGCCAGGCGCCGCATCAGGGTCAGGGCTTCCAGCGTCTCTTTGAGCGTGCGCGTGCCGGGGTCGAGCACCAGCTCTTCCACGCCCGCCGCGGTCAGCTTAGGCGTCAGCTCAGCGAAGTCCTCGAGCTTCTTGGTCTTTACGGCCAGCGGGCAGCCCTCCTCCTTGGCCACTTTGGCGGCGGCTTCGGCCTCGGCCGGATCGGCGATGTACAAGAGCGGGCGTTGGCCGGACAGCGCCGACGCGGCCTTCTGCAGGTTGGCCGCCTTGGCGGACATCAGCACGCAGGCCAAGCCCGACTTCTCGGCGGCGAGCTCGGCCGCCTTCTCGAACTTGGCCGCGTCGCCCGACTCGTTGTCCACGGCGACCAGGTTCACTTTGATCGTGGTTCCCACGCGCTCGAAGCTGAGACAGCCGATCTTCTCGGCCCGCTCGGCCAGGGCGGCCTCGTCGAGCGTATCGGAGACCCGCACGGCCACGGCCGTCGGACGATGGAACCGCTCCTCGTGGCGGTAGAGCTGCGTCTCGTTGCCGATTTTGATCTCGTTGGCGTCCGTGCCGATGGTCACGAGCTGGATGGGCGGGCGGGAGGCCGACTCCAAGTTGGCCTTGGCCTCCTCGGTGACGTGGGGGCACTTGTCGAGCGGGACCTGTCCGGCCGCCATCTTCATGGCAAAGGCCAGGCACGTCGGGAACCCGCATTCCTTGCAGTTGGTCTTGGGTAACTGCTTGTAAATCTCCAATCCGGAAAGAGCCATAGGTCCTCCCCCCAAGTGGTTGTGGTTGGTCGGTTCCTACTCTAGGGTTTGCAGCGTTTCAGGAACCCGAAGTACGACCGCCTTCCAAGGCCGTCGCCCGCAGGTCCAACTCCTCGACGGCCTTGGAAGGCCGTCGTACAAGACGTCTTACCCGCACCGTTGACTGCGTCCTTCGCCTTCGGTATCGGGCGCCGGCGATTCTCTACATCAACGGATCGAGCGAGAGGGCCGGGTGTCCGACCTTCTCCATGTGGGCCAGGACTTCCTCCTCGGTCGTGGCGTCCTCTTCGGTGGCGATCTTGTCGAGCAGGTCCGGCTCGCCGACCCGCTCCGCTTCCTTCCGGAACCGCTCGCGGATGCCTTCCTTCAGGGCCTTGGGCATCCACACCAGGCGTTTCACGCCGCCGTCGGCCGAGAGGAACTTCGGGCTGGAAAGATAGAGGCGTCCCACGCCGACGAAGCCCGGCGTTTGGGCCCCGCCGCCGGTGGCGCTTGCCAGCTCGCCGAAACTCATCCCCGAGGGGGTTATCTCGAGGAACTCGCGATTGACGACCATCACGCCGTTGGCCAGCGGCAGGATCGCCACGATGCACTCGAAGCACCCGCAGCTCGTCATGGGGGCCTCGAGCAAACTGTACGCACAGAACCGCTCCACCTTGCGGTTGGAGTTCTCGTAGACGAACTTGTTGACCCCCTCCCACTCGCCCTTGTCCAGGTCCAGCGTGCGGCCTTTGGGGATGGGCTGGTTGGGGCCCGCCGGGTTGATCTCGTAGTTGGCCCTGCCGTCGAGCCAGTTGTAGGCCCCGCAAAGCCCCAGCCGCTGGGGCGTGATCACGCAGACGTGGTCCGGGGCGTAGCTCTGGCAGACCGTGCAGCTATAGAAGACATCGACCGACTCGTCGGTCATGCCGGCAATGCGGTCGTCGCGGTGCGTAAACGCCTCGCTGGCGCGGGCCACGACCTCCTTGACCTTCTCCGGCTCGGTGGATATCCGCACGGCCACCTTGTCGACGATCCCGCCGTACTCGTCGTGCAGCTTGGCGTGGAGGATCGTCCCCAGGTGCTCCAGCCGGAACCCCGCGTTAAACGCTTTCTTGCTCACCCGGCACCAGATCTGATCGCGCTGGCCGGTGTGCATGAAGCCCATAGCGTGGCTGGTCCAGCGGTGGATCTGCCGCTCCATGATCCCCTCGAAGTCGCGCTGCATCTTGCGACCGGCGATGAGCACTTCCATGCACAAGGGCATGGCCTTGCCCGGCTCGACCGAGTCGATGTCCGGCCCGGTCACCTCGACGTCGCCGTCGTTGATCTCGTTGGGCTCGACCATGAAGGCGTATTCCACGGCGTCTGAGTACTTGAAGCCGAACTGGACGTGCATGTCGTCCTTGCGCACCCGCTCGCCCTCGAACGCCGCGGCGTAGCCCACCGGGATGTCGATCTTCTCGATCTTGACCTTCACGGCCCGGGTGTCGATGCAGGTGGGCACTAGCTTGTCGGGGTCGGTTTCGACCCTGATTGCCTCGCGCACCGTGACGCCGGTGGGATGGATCACCGGCGTGCTGGTCGAGTCGGAGATGACCGGGTAGCCCATCAGGATCGCCCCGGCACCCATGGCGTACCAGTCGTCGGGGATGTCGCCGAAGGTGATCCCGAAGGCGTGAATCCGCCGCTTGGTGTAGTTGAGGCACTTGCGCGACTCGCCCCGCTTGTGTCCGCCGAACGTCAGCGCGCTGCGGATCGACCAGTTCAGCACGTAGATGCCGTCGAGCGTCTCCGGCCCGACCGGCACCACGTACAAGTCCCAGCACTCCTCGAGCGGGGCGTCGTCCTGGAACACGCCCCCCTCGACCATCTGCTCCCGCATGGTCTTCCCGTCGCGGTTGGCACAGAGGAAGGTGAGGATGCTGCGGCTTTGCAGCTCGCGCACGGTCTTGACCGCGAGCTCGGTGGTGGGGGCCGGGCCCAGGATCAACGCGAAGCCGGGCATGCGCCCGTCGACGAGCTGGATACCCAGCTCCCGCATGATCGTGTCGGAGATGAACCCCTGCCAGCCGTTGCTGGACGCCTGGTAGCCGTTGACGGTCTTCAGCGCGACCAGGGCCTCCTGGGCCAGCATGGTGGCCGCCCCCGCGTCGAGCCCGTCGCCCAGGTACGGCAGCCACAAATCGTCGCTGGGCACCGGGCGGAGCAGCTCGCGGGCGTGCGCGACCTGGTCTTTCAGGCCGCCGACCGTTTTGACCTCCAGCCCCATCAGCGAGTAGGACATCGGCAGGCAGTAGGCCGTGTGGCCTCCCCAACCGATCGGCGTGTCGGGCCCGTGCTCTTCGACCGCTTTCTCCAGGGCCTCTTCGGCCTGGCGGACCCACTCGTGTGCGCCCCGGATCACCTGCGTGAAAACCTGTTTGGACATTCGTTCCTCCCGTTACTACTTCGGTTATGTACGTGCTTATCGGGTATGGTGGGGTTTCTCAATCCCTCGAGCGAAGGCTAGAGGGTAAACGTCAATTCCTCGGCCAGCTTGTGTCGCTTGCAGTGCGGGCAAAGGTCCTGGGCCGCAAGGATCTCGGTGACCGGCGGACCGCCGCGACGCTTCAGCGCTGCGGCCACCAGCTCGTTGGCGATCGGCCGGCCGCAGTCGCTGCACCGCTTGATCTTTACCCGGCTCTTAAACGGGGAGATTTCGACTTCGTCCGAGTCCTCGTGCCGGCGCACCACGATCGTGCCCACGGGACAGATCGCGGCGCAGGCCCCGCAACCGATGCAGTCTTCGGCCACGAGGTGGAACGGGGCAGCGATCGCCCGATCCACGCCCCGCCCGGCCGGTGCAATGGCCGACGCGCCGATCAGGTCGGCACACACGTGGACGCACAGGCCGCAGAGGATGCAGTTCCGCTGCGCCTCGGTCACGTGAGGATAAGGCGTGCCCTCGACGCCCATGCGCGCGGCCAGCTCCTTCAGCTCCGGGCTCTCCGGGCAGCGGGCCAGAAGCAGCTCCATCACGCCGCGTCGGGCACGCACGGCCCGCTCCGAATTGACCCGAACCGTCAAATCGCCGCGGATCGGGAAGTTGCACGCGGTGACGACCTTCCACCAGCCGCCGCGGTCGATCTCCACCACGCACAGCCGGCACGCCCCGTAGGGCTCCACCGCCTCGTGGTGACACAAGGTGGGGATCCAGATACCGGCCCGCCGGGCGACCTGGAGGATCGTCTCGCCGCGGGTGGCTTCGATGGGTTTGTCGTCTATGGTTACGGTAGGCATGTAACGCTCTACTTTGTTTTGCGGAGGTCGTGTGAATGTCTGGGGTTCAGGGTTCAGGATTCAGGACCTGCTCTCGAACGTCAAACCCAAAGTCCTGAACCCTGAACCCTGACCACTGAACCCTCCCGTCGGTTTGCGGTGGAGCCTCGCTATACTTTGACAACACTGGAAAACGGACACACGTCGAAGCACGTGCCGCAGGCCGTGCATTTCTCGTAGTCGATCTTGTGAGGCTCCTTACGCTCGCCGGTGATGGCGTCGACCGGGCACTTCTTCGCGCACAGCCGGCAGCCGGTGCACTTCTCCGGGTCGATCTCGTAGCGGAACAGCCCGGGGCACTCCTTGGCCGGGCAGTGCTTCTCGCGGATATGGGTCTCGTATTCGTCGCGGAAGTAGCGGACCGTCGAGAGGACGGGGTAAGCCGCCGTGGACCCCAACGCGCACAGCGCCGTGTCCTCCAAGAGCGTGCCGAGGCGCTCGAGCAGCTCGATGTCGCCCTCCTCGCCCTTGCCGGTGCATATCCGGTCGAGGATGTGGAGCATCTGGGCCACGCCCTCGCGGCAGGGGGTACACTTGCCGCACGATTCCTCCTTGAGGAACCGCAGGAAGTACCGGGCGACGTTGGCCATGCAGTTGTCTTCGTCCATGACGATCATGCCGCCGGAGCCCATCATCGAGCCCAACTCGGTAAGACGATCGAAGTCGACCGGCTCGTCGAGGAACTCGGCCGGGATGCAGCCGCCCGAGGGCCCGCCCGTCTGCACGGCCTTGAACGCTTTGTCGTCCGGGATTCCCCCGCCGACGTCGAAGATGATCTGGCGCAGGGTCATGCCCATCGGCACCTCGACCAGGCCGGTGTTCTTCACCTTGCCCACGAGCGAGAAGACCTTGGTGCCTTTGCTCTTCTCGGTGCCGAGGGCGGCGAACCAGTCGGCGCCGTTGAGGATGATTTGCGGGACGTTGGCCCAGGTCTCGACGTTGTTCAACAGCGAAGGCTTGCCGTTCAGCCCGCTCTCGACCGTGTGGATGTACTTGGCCCTGGGCTCGCCGACCTGTCCTTCGAGCGAGGCCATAAGCGCGGTCGACTCGCCGCAGACGAAGGCCCCGCCGCCGCGGTTGATGCGGATGTCGAATGAGAACCCGCTGCCCAGGATGTCCTCGCCCAAGAGGCCGAACTCGCGGGCGGCGTCCAGGGCGATCGTCAGGTGTTTCACGGCCATGGGGTACTCGTTGCGCACGTAGATGTACCCCTGCGACGAGCCGATGGCGTAGGCCCCGATGATCATCCCTTCGATGACCGAGTGGGGCGAGCCCTCCATGAGCGAGCGGTCCATGAACGCGCCGGGGTCGCCCTCGTCGCCGTTGGCGATGACGTACTTCGGCTCGCCGTGGGCGTCGCGCGCCGATCGCCACTTGCGCCCCGTCAAGAACCCGCCCCCGCCGCGGCCCCGCAGGCCGGAATTGCGGACCTCCTCGATCACCTCGTCGGGCTCCATCGAGGTGAGCACCTTGGCCAAGGCGGCGTAGCCGTCGGCCGCGATGTACTCCTCGATCCGCGTGGGGTCGATCACCCCGTTGTGCTTCAGAACGATGCGGTGCTGCGCGCGGTAGAAGGGGATTTCGTCGGGCGTTCGGGCGAACTGTTCCGTATCCTCGTAGTGGTAGAGGAGCCGCTCGACGACTCGGCCGCCGATGACCGACTCGCGCCACAGCTCGGGCACGTCCTCTTCGCTCACTCCCTGGTAGAAGATGTTGCCCGGATCGACCACCACGATCGGCCCGCGCTCGCAGAACCCGTGGCAGCCGGTGCATTTGGACTCGACGAGCACCAGGTCTTCCTCGTACTCGTCGGCGGCCCGCTTGAAGCTCTCCAGGACGCCGACGGCCCCCTTGGCCGTACAGCCGGTGCCGAGGCAGATCCTCACGCGGCGGGCCTCGGGGTCCCGTTCCGCGAGCAGGTGCTGGCGCAGCAGCTCGAGGTCACGCGCGCTCTGTAGCCTGGTGCCGACGGTGCTCACTTCTTTTCGCTCCCGGGGCTCTTCTTCTTGGTGGTCTTGGTGGCCGGCTTGGTCTTCTTGGCCGTGGCCTTCCCCTTGGCCTTGGCTTTGCCTTTTCCCTTGGCTTTGGCGGGCTTCTCGCCCTCGGGCGGCTTGTCGCCGGCCGCGATCTTGTGCAACAGCTCGACGGCCGAATCGACCGAGAGTCCCCCGTGGTACTCGTCGTCGACGACCATCACCGGGGCCAGGGCGCAGGCCCCGACGCAGTTGACCGGCGCGAAGGTGAACTTGCGATCGGGCGACGTGCCGCCGGGAACGAGCTCGAACTCCTTCTGGATCGCTTCGGCGATCTTGCCGGCGCCCTTCAGGAAGCAGACCGTACCCATGCAGAGCTGGATGGTGTGATCTCCCTTGGGCATCAGCCGAAACGACGAGTAGAACGTGGCCACGCTGTAGATCCGCGCCAGCGGCACGGCCAGCCCGCTGGAAAGCTCTTTCAGCTCCCGCTGGGGCAGGTAGCCCAGCTCGGCCTGGACGTCCTGCATCATGGGGATCAGCATCCCCGGGTCGCCGCCGTAGCGATCGATGATCGCGGGGATCGTGTCGTTGCCGGTTTCGGTGCTCGCGTCGGCCATTGCGGTTTCCAGTTCGCCCGGGGGGCCAAAATCCGAATCTCGAAATCCGAAATACGAAACAAATCCCAAATCGAAAATCCGCAAAGCTCCAAATGCGTCCCATGTCACGTGACGCGTGCGGCAAACGCTACCCAGCAAGAGCTCGAGTTTGAGTCATTCCGATTTGTGATTTGCTTCGGGTTTCGTGCTTCGGATTTCGGATTTCCTCAGTGTTCACGTTCAGTAATACTCGATCTCGACTTCTTTACCGCGGCGCCGCAGCTCGGTGGCCAGGGCCTGGACGACCTGGGTCTTCAGCCCGAGCTGCCGGGGGAGATTGGGGTTCTGATGGGCGGGATTCATGGCCCCGCCGACGAGGACTTTGACTGCGTCCGCCTCGCGCAGCAGCGTCACCAGGCGGCTGGCCCCGTCCACTTTCCATTTCAGCTCGTCGCCCGGCACGTCGGCGCGTATTATCTCCAGCGCGTGGCTGATCGTCAACGTGCCCTCGGTCACCAGGTCCACCCCGTCGAGGCGCCCCGTGGCCGGGACCGTGTCCGTGCCCGTCTCCAAATCGACGGCGATCGTGCGTCCCAACCGCCGGGCCACGATGTTGGCGCTCGTCCCGCCGCAGACCACCCGCTTGCCGCGCGCCGACATCAGCTCGTCGACCACGCGCTCGTCGTCCTCCTTCTTCACCGGCGGGCCGGTGAACATCACCAGCACGCGCTTGTGGCGGACCTTGATGACCGCGATGCTCACGTCGTCCCCCGGCGGGCCCTCGTAGAGGTCCTCGACCACCCGGGCCAGCTTCGCGGCCAAGTCCTCGGCCGAGAGCGACTCGTGAACGTGGCCTTCCAGGTAGGCGGCGACGTTCTCCCAACCCCATCCCAGCGGGTACGCGCCGCCGATGCCCGCGTTGACCACCCCGTCGGAGACCAGGATCAGCCAATCGCCGGGGCGCAGCGCGAAGGCGAAGTCGTGGACGGTCTTGCCGGCGACTTCGTGGTCTTCGTAAGGGAGCTGCTGCATCTTGCCGCGGCGGATGACAAACGGCGGGGGGCTGTCGAAGGCCGCCAGCTTGGCGTGGCCCTCGGTGAACAGCCGCCCCAGGGCGAAAGTGCTGTAGGCGATCTTCCGCACCCGGCAGATGGGCAGGGCGGCGGAGATCGTCTGCACGACTTCGTCCAGCGGCAACCCCTCGTCGAGCATGCGCGAGGCGATGCGCGTGGTCAGCGTGGAGAGGATGCTGGCCTTCACGCCGCTGCCCATCCCGTCCGAGAAGACGAGCGTGGCTGAGGTCGATCCAGGCAGGAACTCCACGCTGTCGCCGCATAGCTCTTCCTTCTTCTTGTTCATCTGCCGGAGGCCGAACTCATAAAAGACCTTCACGGCATCTGCTCCCGGCCCAACGGCTTGTACGGCGGCCTTCCAAGGCCGTCGCCGAAGCGCCCAACCCCTCGACGGCCTTGGAAGGCCGTCGTACTTCAGGTGGCTGAAGTGTTAAAGGACCTTCACGGCTTTCACTCCCGACGCAAGAGGTCGGCCAGTTTCGTCAGCAGCACTTTGGTCTCCGCGGTGGTTTCGCCGAGCAATCCGGCGATTTCCTGGGCGGTCTGCATCTGTCGCTGGATGACCTCCTCGGCGCGTGCCAGCGTCTCCCGCTTGAGCACCGACAGTTCGGCCCGGGCGCGTTCCTCGTCGGAAATATCGACGAAGATCCCGCAGTAACGGTCCTCGCCTTCGATGCGAAACAACCCCGCGCGGTAGTGGACGTCGTGCTCCGGCACCTTGCCGCGTACGGACAGCTCGCCGCCGCCGGCGATGGCCTCCTCAAAACAATCGGAGTGGAGGAAATCCGCGGCCTTCCGGCCGTTGAGATCCGCCTCGCCGGTGCAAAACATCTTCCGGAACGCCCGATTGACGAACCGAATGCAGCCCTCCTCGTCGACCACCACGACCCCGTTCGGGGTGTGCCGGAGGATGGCGCTCGCCTCGGCCGTCTCTTGGGAATTCATGGGGCGGCCTCCGCGAGCTTGCTCCGCAACTTCTGCTCGGCGTCCTCGACGCTGGTGCTGGTAATTTCCTCCTCGTCGAACCTCCAGTTCATGCCTTCTCCGCACCGCTCCATGCAGAAGGACCCCAGCAAGGTCACCCGGTCCTCCAAGCGATCCGCTCTGATGATCTCGGCGAACCGCTTGAGCATGTCGCGCGAGCCCCGCACGTGGCAGGAGCTACCCACACAGACCGTAATCTCGATGGCCACCTTGACCCCTTCCGCTAACGGCCGCCGTGCGGCACGCGCGCCGGTGCTAGCCGCCCGCGTCGCGGGCGGCCGCGGCGGCCTGCGCCGCGGCCCGGGCACGGGCACGTTTGGCACCCCGATCGGCTTCCTCGAACGCCAACGCGCCGACCGGACAGGCGTTGACACACGCCGGCTCGAGCCCCTCGGCCTGGCGCTCGGCGCACAGGTCGCATTTGATTACGACCTTCTTGTCGGCCGAGACCTGGACCACGCCGAACGGGCAGGCCTCGACGCAGTACTCACAGCCGATGCACTTCTCCTGCCGGACCACAACGGGCTCGGCGTCGTCGGGCCGCGAAAGCGCACCCGACGGGCAGACCCGCACGCAAGGCGCGTCTTCGCAATGCCGACACTGCAGCGGCACGGCCAGCCCTCCGGCCCCCTCGATGTAAATCCGCGGCTTCTCGCCTTGCTCGAACAGCGCCTCGACGAGGTCGTCCGTGTCGGCGTGGGCCAGCGCGCACGCGAGCTCGCAGGCACGGCAGGCCAAGCATCTCTTCGGATCGGCGACGATTCGTTTCACGATATATTCTCTCCTGGAGTGGTTTGGCGAAGCGTCTTGCCCTCACGGCGGCGGGTCAGTCCTCGATCCGCTCCGGCCCGGGGCAACTCCCCACCGCGGCCATGGCCTCGCCGACCGCCGGCGCGTGGACCTTGGGCGCGGCCTGGGCCGTCTTCGGCGCGTAGGGCACATCGTACATCGGCGGCGGCAGCCCCAGATCGGCCCGCTTCCGGTCGATGTGGTCGATCATCAGGCGAGCCGCCTTGATCGGGTCCTCCTCGAAGGCCCAGGTGGCGCCGAAGTGCTTCTCGAAGGTCTTGGTGAGAAGCTCCTCCACGAACCGGCTACCCTTGACCGGCAGCGCCGGGTTGACCACCGTGAAGATCCCGCTGGCCACGACGTACATGCCGATCGAGATGGCCTTCTCGCTCATCCACTCGGGGGCGGCGCCGGCCACCGGCAACTTGTCGATCGAGTCGCCGATGCCCCCCTCTCTGACCATTTCGACCACGGCGGTGAGGATCCGCGAGTTGTCCACGCAGCTTCCGGTGTGCAGCACCGGCGGGATGCCGACCGCCTCGCAGATCTCCTGGAGCCCCTTGCCGGCGCGCTGCTTCGCCGCCTCGGGGGCCAGGAAACCCCGCTTGCTGCAGGCGATGGCGCTGCACCCGGTCTGGACGACCAGCACCTCGTTGCGGATCAGCTCCTCGACCATTGCCAGGTGGTACTCGTCCTGCTTGAACTTCGGGTTATTGCACCCGACGACGCCGGCCACGCCCCGCAGACGTCCCGTTTGAATCCCGTCGTTCAGCGGCCGGTAGCTGGGCCGGTACTTGCCGCCGAGGATATCGGAGATCACCTCCGTGGTGAACCCGGCAATCAACCGCTCGTTATCCTTGGGGATATTCACCTTGGTGCCGTCACGATTCGCGAAGTTGTCGATCGCGATGCGGATGATCTTCTTGGCCGTCTCCATCGCCTCGGCCTCGTGGAACTCCACGTGGGTGGCGCCGGGGAACTTGGCCTTCGGGCTGGTCGATATCACCTTGGTGTGGAAGCAGTTCTGCAGCTCCGTGACGGCCGGAAAGACGCACTGCACGTCGACGAGCATCACGTCGACCACCCCCGTCGTGATGGCCAGCTCCTGCTGCAGGAAGTTGCCCGCAATCGGAATCCCGTGGCGCATGAGGATCTCGTTGGCCGTGCAACAGATGCCGCCCAGGTTGATCCCCTTGGCCCCTTTGGCTTCGGCCTCTTTGAGAATTTCCGGGTCCCGGCTGGCCGCCACGATGACGTCGGAGAGCGTCGGCTCGTGGCCGTGGACGACGATGTTCACCTCGTCCTCCTTCAGCACGCCGAGGTTGACCCGGGCACGCAGCGGGTGCGGCTCGCCGAACAGCACGTCGGAGACGTCCGTTGCGATCATCGACCCGCCCCAGCCGTCGGCCAACGCCGCCCGGACCGACGCCATGAGCAGGTGTTCCGCCTCGTTGTCGACGCCGATGTGCGTCATGTGCATTCCGGTAACGATCTCGCGGTCGACGCCGCGGGGGGTCACGCCCGCCGCCTCCCAGTTCTTCTTCTGTTGCTCGGGCAACCGCTCCACGTTGGCCAGAAAGCCCTCCTGCTTGCCGAATTCCTCGAGGAGAAAGTGGGCCAGCTCCTTGGCGATCTCGCCGTCGCTGCGGTCGTCGGTGGCGATGCCGTACTCCTCGGCCAGCTTGCGGAGCTTCCCGGGGCCCTTGATCTTGTAGGCGTCGGACGTCCCCTCGGCCGCCAAGGCCAGGGCGTGCACGATCTCCCGTCCGTGGTCGGAATGTGCTGCTGCCCCGCCGAGCAAGGCCCGGAGCAGCCCTCGGGCCACGATGGTGTCGGCGGTGGCCCCGCACACGCCCTCCTTCGCCCCGTCCCCAAAGGGGTCGATGCGGCAAGGTCCCATCAAACAATGCCGGCAGCAGATTCCCAACCGACCGAAGCCGCACTGCGGCTCTTGGGCTTCGAGACGGTCCCAGGCAATAACGAACCCGCTCTCGCAAGCCCGGTCGATCATCTGCTGGGAAGCCGGGTCGGCGGAACGCCGCTCCCCGTTCGAGCTTGCACGCTCCTTTCGGATCATGACGATCTCCTCTCGATGGATGTGTCAGGGATGGCGAGCGCGGACGCTCCGTGTCCTCGACGCCGACGATCACTCACTGGCTAACTGCCACTCCCCCTAGTTGTTTCTCCAAAGCCTCCCCGATGCCCTCAATCGCCTCGGCCAGGGCCCGGTCCTCGACGTCAACCGAGCGACCGTCCAGATCGGCCCGGGCCAGCTCGTCCGAGTAGGGGAGGGTTCCGACAATGTTGTCTTCACTCAGCGCCGCCCGAAGCGTTTCGAGCTCGTCCGGCCGGCGGATCTTGTTGGCCACCACGAAGGTCGTGCGGATGCCGATGTCGCCGGCCAGCTTGCGGATCCGCGCGGCGGTTTGCACGCTCCGCATTCCCGGCTCGACCACGGCCACCAGCGCGTCGACCCCGGTGGCCGAGGCCCGTCCCATGTGCTCCAGCCCGGCCTCCATGTCCAGAACCACGTCGTCGGCAACCCGCAGCAGAAGGTGCTGCATCAGTGCTTTGAGCACGGCCCCCTCGGGGCACATGCAGCCCTTGCCGCCGGTCTCGACCGTGCCCAGAACGAGGAGCTTCGTTCCCTCGGCGTCGACCGAGAAGCGGTCCGGCAGGTCGTCGACGGCCGGGTTGAGCTTGAACATCAGCCCGGCGCCCTCGTCCTTGGCGTCGGTCCGCTCGAGGATCAGCTCCCGCATCTGCGCGATGGGCCGGGGCACGCGCTCTTCGGGCACGCCCAGGGCCGAGGCGAGATTGCCGTCGGGATCGGCGTCCACGGCGACCACCGGCCGGCCCAGACGGCTAAAACGCCTTGCCAGCGCAGCGGCCAACGTGGTCTTTCCCACGCCGCCTTTGCCTACGATAGCGAGTTTCATCCTTGGCGATCCGGTACGGCAACCCGACGAAAAAAACTCTAGCCAAACCCCGGCAGCCCCAATCCCGGTGCGGCTTCGCCGGCGAGCAATCCCTTGCGCCGGGTCGCCGAAGCCGATCGGGCACGCGATCTCAGGGCAGGGCGTCCCGTCTGCGGTAGGGGGCAGCGGAGAGCAGCCGGTCCGGGCTCGAGGATCGCCCACGAGGACGGATTAACCCGCCGGTTCGTATTCCGGCACTAGCCCTAGGTTCCCTGGAAAAGTCCCAATTTATGCGTTTGCCTCCCCGCCGTCAAGCGCCTCGCCCCACGAAAACCGCGGCTATCGCCACGGCCAATGGAGCCGCATAGATTGCCTACTTTATGGGTATTGGCGCCTGCACGTGGGGTTTCGATCCCCCAATATGTAGTGGCGGCACTCCGTGACGCCACTCCGTGGACATCTGCGTTTGAGCAGGGCACGAAAGTGCGCCTAGACAGGAAGTGAGGCGAACTCTATGAATTATAAGATCGCGCCCCGTGACAGCAAGACAGCGATTGACTTCCAAACGTATGTCCTCCACTTCGCTCAACATCCACGAGATCGAGGCCCGGCGCGACGCCGCCCTGGAGTTTCTCCACAACCGGATCGACTACGAGCGCGCCCGCAACGTCCCTTACAGCCCACAGGAGTTCAAGCTCGCCCGCATGCGCGAACTCGTCGCCCGGCTGGGCAACCCGCACGAGCGACTGCCGGTCGTCCACGTCGCCGGCACCAAGGGCAAGGGCTCGACGGCGGCCATGATCGCCGCGGTCCTCACCGCAAGCGGCTATCGCACCGGGGCCTTCACCTCGCCCCATCTCGAGCGCCTCGAAGAGCGGCTGGCCATCGACGGCACCCCCTGCTCACCGGCCGAGCTGGTCGAGCTGGTCGACCGCGTCGTGCCGGCGGCCGAGCAGATGGACCGCGCAGCGGCGGCCGCCGGCCCCCCGGAAATCGGCCCGACCTACTTCGAGCTGACCACGGCAATGGCCATGCTGCACTTTGCCGAGCGCGGGGTCGACCTGGCCGTGTTCGAGGTCGGACTGGGCGGCCGGCTCGACTCGACCAACGTCTGCACGCCCCTGGTCTCCGTGATCACCAGCATCAGCTTCGACCACACACGCCAGCTCGGCAACACCCTGGCCTCGATCGCCCGGGAAAAAGCCGGGATTATCAAGCCGGGCGTCCCGGTTGTCAGCGGCGTGGTGGAAGACGAGCCGCGCGACGTGATCCGCCGGACGTGCCGGGACCACGGCTGCCCGCTGGTGGAGCTGGGCACCGACTTCGACTTCGACTATCGGTTGCCCTGCCATTTGGAAGCGGCGCCCGCCTTGGGGGGGCTGGACTTCCGCTATCGGGTGTCGGGCCGGGAGCAGGGCTATCGCGACTTGGCCCTGGGGTTGCTGGGTCGTCACCAGGCGGCCAACGCCGCGGTGGCGCTGGCCACGCTGGAAGAGCTGAAACGCCAAGGCCGGCAGATTCCGGAGGAGGCCGTGCGCGCGGGCCTGGCCGGGGTCGCGTGTCCCGGCCGGGTCGAGGTCGTTTCCCACCGGCCCACGATCATCCTCGACGTGGCCCACAACACGGCCTCGGTCGATGCCCTGCTCGAAGTCCTCGAGGGGTGCCTCTCCGCGCGGCGGTGCCTGCTCGTCTTCGCCGCGACCCACGATAAGGACCTCCGCCGGATGCTCGAGCGCCTGCTGGGCCGTTTCGACGAGGTCATCTTCACCCGTTATCTGAACAACCCCCGGGCCGTGCCGCCCGAGGAGCTTGCCGCCATGGCCGCTCAGCTCGGTGCCCGCCCGGCGCGCGTTTGCCCCGACCCGGCCGGCGCGTGGCACGCGGTCCGCCAGTGGGCGGAGCCGGACGACCTGGTCTGCGTAACCGGCTCGTTCTTCCTTGCCGGGGAGATTCGGGAGCAGATGCGCGCCCGGGCGCTCGCCGCGGGCCAGCCACTCGCCGAAACGCCGACCTGAAGGAGGCAGCCATGCGATGCCCCGGACAAGACCCCCGATACTGGACCGAAGACCGGGTCTTCGAGGTCCCTTGTCCCGAGTGTGGGGCGGCGGTCGAGTTCTTCAAGGACGAGTCGATGGGCCGCTGCCGGAAGTGCGGCCACCGCTTCCGCAACCCCGGGGTCGATTTCGGCTGCGCCGAGTGGTGCTCGCTGGCCGAGCAGTGCCTGGGCTTCGTGCCCGAGACCAGCCTGACCCCGCCCTCCGGCCAAGGCGCCCTGGCCGGGCGCTTGCTTCGCGAGGTCAAAGACGCGCTGACCGGCGAGCCGAGCCGCCTGGCCTGCGCACTGAGGACCTATCACCACGCCAAAGAGCTGGTCGCCAAACAAGGGGGCGACCCCCGGGTGGTCATGGCCGCCGCCCTGCTGCTCGGCCTCGGCCCGCCGCAGGTCAAGAGAGTCCTCGACCGGGTCGGCGCCGACGAGGACACGGTCCGGCGCGTCACCGAGGTCCTCGACGCCTTCCACGCCGGCAAGCCGCTGGAAGCCCCCGAGCTCACCGTCGTTCGCCAGGCCGACGCGCTCGCCGCCCGGTGAACGAAAAAAGGACCTGGTTTGCTTTGCCTTCAGCGGCCCGAAGGGTGCTTAGCGCAAAACAAACCAGGTCCCTTTTCGTTGCTACCGGCCGGCGGCCGGAACCGTCACCGGCCCATCAGGTGTTCGAGCACCGCCATCTCCAGGGCCTCGTAATCGCGCTCGGCGATGCACTGGCGCTCGATGTCCGCGGGGAACGTGCAGACCTTCTCGACCAGCCTGAGGAACACGGCCCGGCTGTTGGCCAGGTGCTTGTGGGCGGCGTGGGGCTTTTGCGTGCGCATCGCCTTGACGTCCAGCCCCACGAACCGCCCGGTGGCCGCGTAGCCCCCCAGTTCCAACACCCGGACCTGGTTGTACGCCCCGCGCAGGTTGGCCGAGCCGAACGACTTGTCCTGATCGAACTTCAGGCCGTTCTGGTCGTTGAGGTGTACGCTCCAAAGCTTGCCCAGCGACAGAGCGAACGCCATCTCGTCCGAGGGGTCGAGCCCGGCCAGCAGGGCGTGGGCCGTCTCGATCAGCCCGCCCATCCGATCCGGGGCGACCGTCTGCTGGCCGAACGCCAGGGCGTGGCCGATGGTCGGGATGTACGCCTGGTCCATCGGCTCGTTGGGCTTCGGCTCGATGGCCACCTCGACCTCGGCGTCGTACTCGAGGAGCTGATTGACCGCATCCGTAAGGCGCCGGTGGGCCTCGATGGCGTTCTTCGACTCCCGCACGTACGTCCCCTCCCGCGCCAGCCAGAGGACGATCAGCTTCGTGCCAAGCTCCCGCGCAATGTCGGCACAACACTTCAGCCGGTCGATCGCCCACGCCCGGCAGGCCGCGTCGTTCGACGTGAACCCCCCGTCCACCCCCCGCGCATCCTCCCAAAGCCGCGGCGCCACGAACTCCGCCACCAGCCCCTCGCCGTCCAGCATCTGCTTCACCGCCCGTGCCCTCTCCGCGATCCCCTCGGGCGTAAGCCCGTCCAACTCCGGAACCGCATCGTCATCATGGAACTGCACCCCGTCGAAGCCCAGCTCCTTGTACCTCTTCAGCTTCTCCCCAAACGCGACCGAAGGCCGCACCGTCGGCCCAAACGGATCGGCCCCCTCGTGAATGTTCCAGGGTCCGAATGAAAAGCGGTAGTCTGTCATGACGAAGGCTCCTTGATCTTGGTGAATGCCAAAGGCACCTGTCGTGTTCGGATTCAGCACTAGGCGGTGCTCATCTGGCTGTTATGGATTGCCACGACAACTCGCTGGCGGCCCGTCCACGGAAAGAACAATGCCACCACAGGAAAGCACAACGTCCACAGGACCAAGCATGGTATGAGTCTCCAAGGCTCACGGATGCGAAGCGAGGGCGGTCGAGGGCAAAAATCCCTGTGCTGGTTCAACGGGACAAGGCTGGGGTGGTCCGCTTTGCACGCCAAGAATGTCTCCTCGGACTCGAACGGAAGCAATGTGAAGGAGCTAAGGCTTCGCACATACGCCAACGTTCTGTCGCGCAGCCAAACGCTGAAAGCCAATAGCGCCGTCAAGCACCAGGCCCCCAGCAAGAGAAGCGAAACCCCTTTCCACCAGAGACATGCTGACAGACCAGCCAGCGACGCGAAGAACACTATCGCGCTTGCCGGCGAAAGTTCGTGGTCGACTTGAAACCATAGAGGCAAGTCGCTCTCAAGGAAAAGACGGCATCGATTGAGCGCCGCGACAGCGTCCGCAGAGTTGCCGCGTGGACCGCTGGCAAAGTCGAGAGACTTTCCCCCTGTTTCAGGAGGGATGTCATGCCCACTCCCATCCGATGAGCGTTTACGGCCACCCGACCGGGTCCGCAGATGGATTGCGGCTACACAAGCCGGAATGCAGATAGCGTAGTTATCTTTCGAATCCTGCACGGCAGCAACAAAACGCCGCCCCATTTCTTCGTAGTCGATGCGGCCGAGCATATACCCGTCAAGGGCTTCCCGCAACTGGCGGCGTGTCTCTTCCTCAATTGCTACGGTTGCCGGGTCGAACCCCGCGTGTGCGGGGACGATTCTCTCCTCCAACTCCGGTGGTATTTCGCCCGCCATTTCGGCCTCCAAGTCGGCCTCTTCGCGGGGCTTCCTTCCGAAATATCGGCGGACAAGCGGCCCGAGGACGAAGATGGATCCGATCCATAGGAAGGCGCAACCAGCGAAGATGACGTCCCGGGTGGGCGTATCGCCGGAATTGCCCTCAAGGGCTGCGAAGACGCCGACGAGGGCAAACACCCCCCCAAACCAAAGCAACAGGAACAACAGTGCAATGACTCTGAGGCGAGACCGTTCGGCTCTCGCGACAGGGCGGCCATCCGGCGCGTGCTTGGCTCGTTTCGGATCGCGAGCGTACTCGCAATAGAATTCCCCCCAACCTACCTGCCGTGCGATCGGGACTGCCGTTCTCAGGGCGCGGATTAGGCGAAAACGCTGATCAGTTGAGTACCAATGGAATCCGATCTTCATCCGGGCATTTGCAGTCTTCAGGATAAGGCATCCCGCATTGCCGTCGCGGCGCCACTCGACCGACTGGACGTCCTTGAGGTCGATCTGTCGAGTCCGGTATATCCCAACTTGCCTCACTCGGTCGCCGGTAATCTGCAGCCTGGAACGAAAGTAAGCCAACACCAAGCAGGCCGGTATGATCCCAATCAACAAGAACACGGCTGCAAGAAGGATGCAGACAGAAATCGGCGAGTCAGCGGACTCGTCACCAGCCCAAATGCCGATTGGCACCCCCACGCCCAAGAATACGCAGAGCGTAATGCCCACGACGCCCCAAACGAGATGCGACGGGCTGACGCGGAATTCCTGCAGCATGGAGTCGTCTACCAGATCAATTGTGCAAACGGTACGCCGTTTCTCAGCAGCAAGAACGCCTGCTGCTGGCAGTCAGCGCGGTTGACGCCGTCGGTGAAGCTGCGGGCCGGTTCGATGAGAATGAAGTGGGTTTCGCTCACAGAATCCGATTATCCCGTTTTCGAAGGGGCGGTCAATCCCAACCGGGTCGCTTGGCCCGGTCTACCGGGCCTTTGAGCGCACGCGGTATTGCGGCTGGTGTTTCAGGCGCGCGAGCGGCTTTAGGCGGAGTGTGGGTGCCCGTGCTCGGCTGGCCGGAAGGGACCCCTGCCCGCTCGTCGGGCGGGTGAGGGAGGTTGGAGGCGAGTCGGGGGCGCGCGGGCGCGCCCCCGCCCGTTCCGCTCGTTTAGCCGCAAGCCGAAGGCGTGCGCGGTTCTTTGGTTGGGGGGCAACGGGTGCCAAGGCCGTGCGCGGAGTCGGGCCACGCATGATACAGGTGGCGACAGGGCGCCGACCCGGGCTCCGCGTAGTGCAGGGCAAGCGTCCCGGGGAAGGCGCCTGGTGCGGGCCGCGAGACGGCGCGCACGCCTTCGGCTTGCGGTTAAACGAAGACGGGCCCGGGCGACGTGGAGCAGACTCACAGGCAAACGTTTAGGGTTGCCACTTGCAGCCGCGCGCGGCGAGGACCGCGGACCGGCACGGGTTGCCGTGGTTGGCATCGTTGTGTAGACTTAAAGTGAACGGGCCACCGGCGGGGCAAGATTCGATTGCGATTTGAAGAGAGGCACCGATGGCCCGGCTTCGGCATGTGCTTCCCGCTCTCGCGGCTCTGCTGCTGCTCCGATCCTCGTGTGTCCTGGCGGCCGACGCACGCCCGTTTCAGGAGGCGGTGCGCGAAGGGGGGCAACTGAAGTACATTCGGGGCGTCCCCGTGCTGTTTCTCACGGGTGAGCCGGAGGAAATGGGGCGCCAGCAGGCGGCGCTGGTGGTCGAGGTGGCCCGGCCGTTGTCGGACCTGCCCCGGAGCATGGCCCGATACGTTGGCGTCGAGCAGGCATACCCGGTGATGGTCGGCGCGTGTCGTGCGATTCTCAGCAAGGTCCCGCCTCGCCACCGACGCGAACTCGAAACGGCCATCGCCACGGCGAAGCTCAACCGGGCCGAGGCCGATGCCCTGATTGTGGTCAACTCGATCTTCGAGTTCTATCACATCGGCGGGTGCTCGTCGCTGCTGGTCGAGCCCGAGCAGAGCGCGACCGGCCAGATGATCTTCGGGCGCAACCTCGACTTCCCGTCGTTCGGCCACCTCGATCGGCTGGCGCTGCTGACCGTCTACCGGCCCGAGGACCGGAACGCCTTCGCGTCGGTCGGGTTTCCCGCGTTCGGCGGGGTGGTCACTGGCATGAACGAGAAGGGCCTGGCCGTGGCCGCGCACGTGGTCGGGCGATCGGCCGACGGGTCGCCGGGCATCAACTTCCTGGGCACGCCCCTATTTCCCACGCTCCGCCGGGTGCTCGAGGAGTGCGGCACGGTCGAAGAGGCCGGGAAGCTGCTCGCCGGTTCCCGCTACATCTCGCCTCTGTTGGTCGTGGCTTGCGATAGGCGCCGGGCCGTGGTGTTCGAGATCACCACGGAACAGATCGTCACGCGCAACGCCGAGCACCACCTGCTCGCCTGCACGAACCACTACCGGACCGCCGAACTCGCGGTGCCCACGCATTGCCGCCGCTATCGCATCCTTCAGAAGTACCTGGGGACCCGACGGCCGCTCTCGCTTCGGGACGTTGCCGTGGCGATGCGCGAGGTGGGCGTCGCCCGAACGCTCCAGACCATGGTGCTCGAGCCGCAGTCGCTGCGTATGCACCTTGCTATCGGCCGCTGCCCGGTGCTCCGCAAGAGGCCGGCCACGCTGGAACTGGCCGAGCTGTTCCGGCACGAGGTGCCCGCGGATTAAAGGGGTCGGGAGTCTTTGTTACTTACGAGGGAGGCTGGAGGCAAGCACGCAGGAGACTTCTCAGGGGCGGAGAACTACCTTCATCAGCCCTTCGCTGCCGTCGCGAAGCCGCTCGAACCATGTCGCCCCTTCGGCCAGCGGGGCGACGGCGCTTAGCAGCGGAGTGACGTCGATCAGGCCGCGGGCGATCAGGTCGAGGCACTCGGGGTACTCGCCCTGGGAGGCGCAGGAGCCGTAGAGCGTCAGTTCGCGCGTGACCACGGCTTGCAGCGGCAGCTCGACCTGGGGGCTGAGGTTGCCGACCAGGGCGACCGAGCCGCCTTTGCGCACGCTGCGGATGGCGGCCTTCACGGTGTCGGGCAGGCCCACGGCCTCGACGGCCAGATCGGCGCCGCGACCGGCGGTACTGCAAACGACTTCGGCGGCCACGTCGGCGTCGTCGGGCGAGAGGGTCTGGTGGGCGCCGAGCTTCGCGGCCAGCTCGAGCCGGCGGCGGTCGACGTCCACGGCGATGAGCCGCGCGCAGCCGGCGGCGCGCAGGGCTTGCAGGGCCAGCAGGCCGATCATCCCGCTGCCGACCACGACCGCGGTGTCGCCCAGACGGACCGGCAGCCGGCCCACGGCGTGGACCGCGATCGAGACCGGCTCGACGCAGGCGGCCTGCTCGAAGGTGACCGCATCGGGGAGCGGCACCACGGTGCGCTGCGGCACCACGACGTACCGGGCAAACGCCCCGTCGCGGCGGAACTCCTCGCAGGAGACGCCCAGCACCTGGCGCCGGTCGCAGAGGTTCACCTGCCCCCGGCGGCAGTAATGGCAGCGGCCGCAGTAGACGGTCGAATCGAACGTGACCCGCTGTCCCGGCTCGAGCCCGGTCACGCCGTCACCCAACTCGGCGACCACGCCTGACGCCTCGTGGCCCATGATGATCGGCGGCAGGCGGCGGCCCGTGCTGCCGTCCATACCGTGGACGTCGCTGCCGCAGATGCCACATGCCTTCACTTCGACCAGGACCTCCTCCGGCGCTGGCCGGGGGTCGGGCACGTCTTGTAGCTCGAAGTGGTTGTAGTGGGTCAGAACGAGGGCTTTCATGGGTGCCAGTGTACGGGGATTTCGTTGCGGGGGAAGCCCTGGGGGGTGGATCGTGAACTGATTCCCGCTTGACATAAGTGGTGCTTATGATAAGATGGCCTTATGAACATCGAGACCGTGCGGATTTTCTGCGACGTGGTCCAGCACCAGAGCTTCTCCCGCGGGGCGGCGATCAACGGCGTGAGCCAGTCGGCCGCCACGCAGTCGGTCCACCGGATGGAGAAGCACTTCGGCGTGCAGTTGGTCGATCGCAGCAAGCGCCCCTTTGTGCTTACGCCCGAGGGCCAGGCGTGCTACGAGGGCTTCCGCGAGGTGCTGGAGATGTACGACGCGGTCGAGGCCCGGGTCCGCTCGCTGCGCGCGGAAATAACGGGTACCGTTCGCGTGGCGGCGATCTACTCGGTCGGCCTGCACGACATGCGTCTCTCGATGCAGGACTTCATGCGGCGCTATCCCAAGGCCAAGATCCGCCTGGAGTACCTCCGCCCGAACAAAGTGATCGAGGCCGTGCTGGGCGCCGAGGCCGACCTGGGCATCATCTCCTACCCCGTGGACACGCCCGACCTGACCGTGATCCCGCTGCGCTCTGAGAAGATGGTGCTGGTCTGCCATCCGGAGCACAAGCTGGCCAAAGAGAAGGCGGTCACCGCCGAGCACCTCCGCGGCGAGGACTTCGTGGGCTTCGACCGCGACTTGAGCATCCGCAAGGAGATCGACCGCCACCTGCGCCAGCGATCGGTGACCATCAACATGGTGGCCGAGTTCGACAACATCGAAACGATCAAGCAGGCCGTGGAGATCGGTGCCGGGGTGAGCATCCTGCCGGAGCCCACCGTGCGCGAAGAGATCCAGTCGAAGACCTTGGCCGCGGTGCGCCTGATCGCTCCCGAGCTGAAGCGGCCCATCGGCATCATCCACCGCCAGCGCAAGGTGTTTACCCCCACGGCCTCGAAGTTCGTCGAGCTGCTCGAATCGCTGCACGGCGACGGGGCGGGGGGAGGGGGCTGAGGGACGGAGGGACGGAGAGAGGAAGAGGGGGAGAGAGGGCGAGGGGGAGACTGAGAGTGGAAGGGGCGGGCGATTGGACCATAATTCCATTATTCCCTCATTCCCTCCGTCTCTCCGTCCCTCATTGCAGCCGTTGCCCATCCCCAAGGACGAACCATGCCAGAGCGCGAGGTCGCGGTCACCTTTCAGCCCACGGGACGCACGGTCCACGTGCTGCCGGGCACGCGCCTGCTCGAGGCGGCCGCCGAGGCCGGCGCGG
>Ga0180437_10001215_pt1 | contig 44438 bp, 44 predicted proteins | sample SS_ome_4_FD_132410 | JGI IMG/M metagenome (GOLD analysis project Ga0180437, IMG submission 132410) | Hypersaline lake sediment archaeal communities from the Salton Sea, California, USA - SS_3_D_1 metaG | ecosystem: Environmental > Aquatic > Non-marine Saline and Alkaline > Hypersaline >... | reverse complement strand
GTACAAAGACTCGAAGGCTACCATCTGTTGAAAGACAGTGGTGTCCGAGATCTCCTGGTAGGTGATCTCAATCTGCTCGCCGTACTGGGCCATCAGCGAGGAAAGGAGCTCGTCCTTGATCGCCAGGCAGTCTTCACAATCTTCGGAGTAGAAAAAATGGAAACGGACTCTGGCCTCGCTCGCACGGAGCGCTGGCACGAGAACCGACGACAGGAGCAGCCCGGTCAGCGCCACGGTGAGCAGCCACGAGAGTCCAAGTCGATCCTTTCTCATGGGTTGCCACCTCTAATCTCAGCTGTCATGAAATACCTCATCGTAGTTTTGGTCCAAGGCAGCCGGGATTATAGCATAATCCGCTCACTTTTGCCAACGGTGGATCTGAACTGACCAGAGCTGGCAGATGCCAGCGTGGATCTCCGGGACCGGTGCGCCGCTCCCCTGCCATTGCTACAATCCCACCCCTAGCGGCTGGGGTCTAGCCGATACGCCAGTAGACGTCCCGCTCGCGGTCCATCAACCTGTTGTCGATCAGCTCGCGGCGAAGCGTGGCATAGTCATCGTACGTGCAGTTGATGATTTCGTTCACCTCGCGCTCCGTGTAACGTCGATCGGATTCGAACTGTTCCACCAGGTAGCGCAGGATCACCTGTCGCTTCTTCCATTGGCGGGGAATGGTCTTGAGCCGTCCACCCACCAGGTAGTCGCGAAGTACCTTGCGGTCGTAGGCGTCCAGATCCAGGTCTTCGGTCGTTCCCTGCAACGTGTCCCTGGATAGGATCTGCTGTGACATCTCGTGCAGCGTTTGGGGCCGGAGCGAGTAGACGTGATAGTGCTGATCGGCCCGGGCCTGCACGAGCCCTGCCTTGGTCAGGCGCTGGAGGTGGTGGGAGACCGTGGCCGAACTCAGGTTGAGGATGGCAGCCAGTTCCTCCACCGAGTACTCCTGCCGGGCCAAGAGCCCGACGATCTGAAGCCGTTTCTCATCGGCCAGCACCTTGAAGAATTCGAGCAAAAGCTCAGAGCTGTCCATGTCAGTGTCCATGATTTACCTCTATTCATATTGGTATATATCAAAATGATTTTATCATAGTGAGAGTTAGTTGTCAAATATCAGAAGCCCGTGGGAGGCTAGCGGGACATTTCCCGCCAGGCCATCAGTTGAACGGCATTGCGAGCCTGTACATGGTGCTGTTGACATCCTGAACGGGTTCTGGTAGACTGGTGGACAGTGAGGGGACGCCATGATCATCATCGCCGGTCTCGCTGCTATCCTGCTGCCGCTGCTCTTTTTGTACATCATCTATTGGCCGGTTTCGCTACGGGCGCGGTCGGGCTCGCATCCTGTCCGCCATTCTCGGGTGGAGTGTGGCTGTCGTACTGCATTCGCTCTTTAACCGCGTGGCCTTCCTTGGGACAGGGGCAATCCAGCTATTGGGCACTGTAGGGTTGGGAGTTGGCGGCGTCGTTCTGGTGGCCCTGTTCATCCGGTGGGGGCTGGCTGAGGAAAAAAAGTGGATCGACGAGACGCTGGGGTTGGGGATGGGCGTAACCGACGGAGAGAAGGCCCTCGTCCGGGAGCTGCACAACGTCCAGGATTTGCTCAAGCCGGTCAAGGAGCGATTCGGCAGGGAAAAGGCTGCCCAGGTCGAGAAATTCTTGGTCAAGCAGGCACAACTGGGCATCAAGCAGAAATCAGTGCAATTGGCGACGGATCCCCAGTTGAGACAGCGGATCTTGGAGCAGATCGGCGCACTGCAGATCGAGATGGAGGCCATTCGTCGCAAGGTGGGCGTGTATTGTATGACCTATGTGCGTACTATCTTTCCATCCGACTCGGTGGCCCTGTGGAGCAATTTGGAGCGCCTGGTGGGAGAGTCCCAGCAGCGGACATCCGAATTTGACCTCTGGAGCAAGCTGCAAGCGACCGCAGAATCGCGGATGGGAGATCCCTCAGAGGATCGGGTGTAGATCAGGCCGCCACTGGCTGCCGCTATCCCCTCAATCTACTGCAACCCGGTGCTCCTCCTGGGGTGCACTATCCCTTTGCCTCCACCACAGGACAGCCCCTGGCAGGCTGGCCACAATGATGATTGTCTGCATGATCAGCGACATGACCAGCACCGACGCGGCAAACGCCTCGGGGTTGCCGCCCCCCAGTTGAGCCAACTCAACATAAAGAACGATAAATACCCCTTGGTTCCAACCGAGACCTGAAGCGATGGAGGGTAAGAATGGGGCAAAGGCAGTCAGGGGGGTGAGTACGAACACCCATTCCACCGGCACGTCGGTGCCAGCCGCCAGAGCGGCCAGGGAGTTGACCACGCAGGTGGTTACCACCGTGAGCATGCCGATGCCCAGCGCCGTGACCAGGGCCCGGCCATGGGTGCGGTACACCTGCACCGAATCGGACAGCTTCTGGTAGAGGGGCAGGAAGCGGGTCAGTGGCCCCAGATTGAAGAGCTTTTCCACGAGGCGGCGCAGGCGCTGGCTCATGAGTACCGCAAAGGCCAGCACAAAGGCCAGCAAGAATATGCCCAGTATAGCCAGCAACCAGGTGAGGTCCGGGCGTCCGAGGGCCAGGACGGCGTAGGCCAGGCCTAATACTGCTGCTACAAGGTAGGCGGAAAGCCCGATCAGCCGGTCCACCACGACTGAGACAGCCACCCGTGTCCCTTGTCCCGGTAGATCGGCGGCCAGGTCCCAGCCGCGGGCGATGTCGCCACCGATCATGCTGAGCGGAAGGTTGGCGAAAAAAAGGCCGACCAGATTGTGGCGGTAGACGCTGCGGTATGGCACTACTACATTGAGGGTGCGCAGCAAGTACCGCCACTTGAACACCTGGAAGCCGATAGCGATGAAATAGATGGCCTGGCCCAGTAGCCAGGGCCACACGCGAACCTCGGCCAACACGGCGCCCCAGTCCACATCGGGGAACGATATCAAGATGTAAACGATCAGCCCCAAGCTGATCGCGACTTTGAGGATGTTCAGCAGTTTATCTTTCAACGGGATGTCCTGTTTTGAGGGATGTCTCCCGCTGTTCTACACCCTGTCCGGGGTCTTTGGTCGTCCAGGCCATATCCCACACGACGTGCCTTTTCTTCTTGACGCGATAGTCCCAGGCGCCCAAGATCCGCGAATAGGCCTCCAAAACCGCCAAGATGCCCAGCGTGTACACCAGCCGGATCGCGCCCCACACTTCACCCAGTGCGATGCGTACCACGCGCCTGTTCTCAAGGCTGGAGACCCTATAACCGTACTTGTCCTTAAGATAGAGATGCCCGGCATAGTTGCGCCGTCGCTGTTTGACGAAATCGCCCACGGTCTCGGGACCCATGTTGTAGACAACGGCGTCAGGGGCATAGCGGACCTGCATCCCCCGGCGGATGATAAAGGCCTCGACAAAGGCCTCGTCCATGGCCACCTCGGGTGGCATCTGGTCAAAGACCTTTCGGAAGGCGATGAGCTCACCCAGACGCGGGATTTCGAGGCAGAGTTGGTGCTCCATCTGGAGGCGCAGGTGAGACAGTACGCCCACGACGTGGTCTGGCGTATTGACCGCCACCTTCTGGGCTCCCGTCATGCCTACGGCCGGGTCACGGAACATGATGACCATCTTTTCGATCGTATCCTCGCGGGGCAGGGTGTCACCGCTCTCCAGCACACAGATCTTTTCCTTGGCGTGCTTCAGAAAGACGTTGATGGCCGAAGTCTTGCCCTCCCGCCGTGCCTGGACGTGGAGCTGGATTCGGGGATCCACCTCCATGTATTCCCGGACAATGTCTTCGGTGCGGTCGGTGCAGCCCGAGGCGATGACAATGATCTCGGTGATCTCGACCTCGTACAGTCGCTGGTCGATCATGGCCTGCAACAGTCGCCCAATATTCGCCTCTTCGTTGTAGGCTGTGATGCCTACACTGCACTTGATCTTGGTTCCGCTCATACTGAACCCACTACTGTCCGCCATGCCATGCGCGCAGTGCGCGGCAGGCGGAGCCAGGTTTCCTTCCTGCCCAGGGTCCGGGCGATGCGCCGGGGACGGAGGTAGAAACGACGGTAGGCCTCTTTCCACTTGCGCTCCACCAGCTCGGCTGGCAGGCCGGGCATCTCGAAGCGGGCCTTGCCCTCGAAAAAGACAAAGTCGTCCCAGTTCTCGGCCAGGATGTGCCCCTCGGCTTGAACGGTCTCGTACATCTGCGTGCCGGGGAAGGGGGTTGCGATGGAAAAGTTGGCCACCACAGGGTCCAGCTCGCAGGCAAAGCGGATGGTGTCATCCATGGTAGCCTCGGTCTCACCCGGCAGCCCGACGATGAAAAAGCCGATGGTCTCCATGCCCACGGTGCGTGCTGCTTGGAACGCGCTACGCACCTGCTCAAGTGTCAGTTGCTTGTCCACAACCGAATCGAGGATCTGCTGGTTGCCACTCTCCACGCCAAAGGCTGCGCGGATGCATCCGGCCCGCTTCATGGCGCCCAGCACCTCCTCGTCGGCCAGGTTGGCCCGGATGCCGTTGATCATGATCCAGGGTACGTGGTCCAGGCCCTCTTCCACCAGCCGCTGGCAGATCTCCAGCACCCGGCGGCGATCGATGTTGAACGAGTCGTCCAGCACACCGATCTCGGCGGCACCCTGTTCCTCTACCAGCCAGCGCCACTCGGCGACCACGCTGTCCACCGACCGGCCACGCCAGCGCCGGGGTCCGATCTGCGAGCAGTAGCTGCAGCGGTAGGGACAGCCCCGTGAGGTTAGGATAGGCAGACTGCGACCATCTACCTGGTCTACCGTAGGTTGAAGGTTGGTATAGCGATCCAGTTTGAACAGGTGCCAGGCCGGCAACGGCATCCCATCCAGCTCTTGCACGGGGATAGGTGGGCGATTGGGGGTGCTGACGACAGATCCCCCAGCATTCTGGTAGGTGATCCCCCGTATGGACTGGTCACTTGGTAGATCGGTAGATCCGGCGTTGGTTTTCGTTGGCTCCCGACTTTCCAGTTTGTCATTCCCTACGCTAACGGTTCCCAATTCCCACCATTCCAGCAACTCCAGCCATGTCGCCTCTCCCTCACTGCGGACGACGACGTCGACAAAAGGTTTGGCTGCCGATTCTTCGGGTAGGGAGGTAGGATGGGGACCGCCCAGGACGACGTGGGCTTTGCTCAGTGAATGGACCAGCTCTGCATCCCGCCAGGCAGCGGTGATTTGGGTGGTATTGGCCGTGATACCCACTATGTCGGGTGCAAAGTCACGGATCACTGCCTCCAGTGGCGTGTCTTCCACATCCCCGTCGTGCACGCGTACCTGGTCGCCTCGCTGTTCTGACACGGCGGCCAAGTAAGCTAGCCCAAGCGGCGGCGAGGTCCGTGTGTCGATCGGCAACTTGGATTTTGGATTCACCAACAGGATGCGCACAGCCGTTTAGTCTGTTCCCCCTTCATAGTTGGGGCAGTATACCACAAGAGGGACGCGACAACAAACCACCAAGTTCCTGTTGACCGCACGGAATTGGGAGGTAACCCCCGGCGCAAAGGCGGGCGGAGCCTGTGAGCTGTGGATCTTGACTCTGGTACCGGGCCGGCTACCAATCAGAGCAGGCCGGGACAAGGCTGGTGGACCAGTGGGGTGACATCCGGCAAGGGTCCTACGCCCTGCGGGACTCCTCGTACTCGGGATGGGGCACAAACTGGCCGCGCTCCAAGATCTCACGGTCCCAGGGGAAGACGATCAGGGCGTCGCTGACCAGCGCCACATAGTCCGGGCGCTGGCCAAAACTATGGCTGCACAGGCTGGCAGTGCGCACTTGAGAGGCGCCCTGCGTCAGGCAGGCTTTGCGGGCCAGGTCCATCGTCTCACCGGTGGCGACGATGTCGTCCACCAGCAGCACCCGCAGGCCCCTGATGGCTGGGGGCGGTCCCTGCAGGATCTCTGGCGTGTCGCGGACCACCTGATCGTTATGCCGCCGCGAAATCCGGATTGGATAGAATTCGCGGCGCAGCAGGGAAGCGATAACCGTGGCTGGCAGCACGCCCCCCTTGGCTATGCCCACGATCACTTGGGGATCGTAGCTGCTGGCCATCATGGCCAGGGTCCGGCATAGGGAGTCGAATTCCTCCCAGGCAATGTTGATCTCTCCCTCGTGATCGTGGTCATAACTCTGCATCGATCTCTGTCCACCTTCCCTGTCAGCAGGAGGATCATTCCTCTTGCGCCCATCACTCCTTGGCCATCCCCTGGCGTACATTATACTGCAAAGTCTGCCTGCTGTCCATTTGGGTGGTTTGACAGAGCCTGGTGGTCATGGTAGGATGCGAGCCCGGCACCTAGGACGGGCGGCAGGCCATGCACGTCCCGACGTTCGACCCGCGGCCCAAGTTATGCTATAATGGACCACTGTGCATGGGAGCAGGAACCGGGGTAGCTACGGGCTAGTCCGGCCTTCTCTCCAAGGAGATGGTGATGCTTAACCAGATACAGAGTATGATTTTCTTTCTGTTGGCCCTCGTGGTGTCCATCAGTATACACGAGTTTGCCCACGCCTGGTCGGCTTACGAGTTGGGTGATCCAACGGCGCGCAACAATGGCCGCCTGACGCTGAATCCTATCGCCCATTTCGACCCCGTGGGGGCGCTGATGATCCTCTTTATGGCCTTTGCCGGATGGGGAATCGGCTGGGGCAAGCCGGTGCCTGTAAACCCCTACAACCTCCGTACGAATCCCCGGGTGGGGATGGGTCTCACCTCGGCCGCTGGCCCCTTTTCCAATCTGGTCCTGGCCTTGTTGTTTGCCATCCCAATACGCCTGGGCGTTTCCCCATTTGGTCTCTTGGGCGCATTCCTCCTAACGATGGTATTCACCAATGTGGGGTTGGCGCTCTTTAACCTGATTCCCCTGCCACCTCTGGATGGCTTTAACGTGTTGCAGGGGGTGCTGGCCACCTTCCGCACCCGGTGGGCGTACGAGTGGGGAGACAGGCTGGCGCGGCTGGCTCCCTACGGTCCGATCTTGCTCATGGCTCTACTGGCACTGGGTTGGTTCTCGCCCCTCAATCCGCTGGCTTGGCTCCTGGGGCCAACCAGAGACGTGCTGTTGGGGTTTATACTGGGCATTTAGCGCATGTCGGCCATCTATCGCGTCCAGCAGTTTGTGCGGGCGGCTGGAGCCTGGATCCGGGCTGAGGATGTGGAAGAAGCATGGTTGAAGCGCTATCTTAAACCGGCGGCGGTGGATCTATTTCGGGCGATGCCGCGCTACGATCAGCAACACGCGCTGAACGTCGTTCGCACCCTGCAAGGGCAAGGGCAGACCGAGCCCGACCTTTTGGCGGCGGCATTGCTTCATGACGTAGGCAAGAGCGTGTCTCAGGTGACGCCCCTGCACCTCTGGCACCGAGTGGCATCAGTGTTGATCCGTGCCTTTTCACCTGGGCTGCTGGAGCGGCTTGGCCAGGATAGGCTGAGGAGCTGGCGCCGGCCGTTCTTTGTGCAGCAGCATCACGCGGACCTTGGGGCGGAGCTGGCACAGCAGGCGGGCTGTTCTCCGGTGACCGTTGAGCTGATCCGTCGCCATGAGGATCCACCCGCCGCGACAGGCGATGCGGGCCAGAGTGGGGATCCGCTGCTGGCAGCGCTGCTGGCTGCAGATAGTGTAAACTAGTACTCGGTGTGAAACTCGCTCGAGCCCCCGTCCCCGGGGGCAGATCCGGCCCCGAGGACGGGCCCGGGAGCAAGTTCGCACCAGAAACTAAACTAGGGAGTTGCATATGAGCGCACCGAAACCAAAGGTCACCATTGTGGGTTTGGGGGAGATCGGAGGGTCTATTGGCCTGGCTCTGCGACAGGCGGACGTCGTCTCGGCGGTGGTAGGCCACGACAAAGAAGTATCCGTCGCAAAGGCAGCAAAAAAACTGGGGGCGGTGGACCAGACGGATTGGAACCTGATTTCGGCCTGTGAAGATTCGGATCTCGTAATCCTGTCCATACCCTTTGGGGATATCGAACCGACGCTGAAGGCGCTGGGATCCTACCTCCGTCCGGGTTGTGTTCTCATGGATACTGCCACGTTGAAGGAACCGGTACTGGCCTGGGCGGATGAGATCCTGCCGGATGAGATCCATTTCGTGGGGAGCAACCCGGTCATTGTCCAGTCGGTCGAAGGGCAGGGGGGCCTTGAGTCTGCGCGGGTAGATCTGTTCCAGAATGGCTTGTTTTGCCTGACGCCTTCGCCCAAGGCCGATCCCAAAGCTGTCAAGCTGGCCACTGACCTGATCACCATCCTGGGTGCCAAGCCGGTGTTCTTTGACGCGGCGGAGCACGATGGCATGATGGCTGGGGTGGAGCACTTGCCGCCGATCCTGGCTCTTTCCCTGCTGGAGGTAGTGACACGCCAACCCTCCTGGCGAGATATGCGCAGGGTGGCAGGCGGTGCCTTCGGCGCTGCAACCTACCTGCCTGCTGGTGAGCCGATCGCGTACGGGGATCTGATCCAGGCCAATCGGGACAACGTACTGCGCTGGCTGGATGCCTTCTCTGCCTCGCTGGCCTCGGTCCGCCAGCTTGTGGCTGAGGGTGAGCCCGAGGCGATTGCTGAGCATTTCAACACTGTCCTGGAGGAGCGGGAAAGGTGGATGCAAGATCGGGCATCGGGCAATTGGGAGGGCGATCGGCAGGAGCTGCCCGAGAAACCCAACATCCTCAGGGACGCGTTCCTGGGTGGGTTGGGGCGCAAGCGTCCACAGAAGAAGGAAGAATAATGCCCCACTTGCCAGATGGATACGGAGTTCGCCATGCCTAGCATTTCCCTCGTTCTTCCGGCCTACAATGAGGCCGATAACGTCGAACCGATGGTGGCAGAAGCCACTCCTGCACTCGAGGCTGTCGCCGACGATTATGAGATCATCGTCGTGGATGATGGTAGTGCAGACGACACGGCTGGAGTTACACGCCGCGTGATGCAATCCCATCCCCACGTGCGCCTGGTTGAGCACGAGGTCAATCAAGGTTTCGGGGCCGCCGTCTTTACCGGCTTTACCAGTGCGGAAAAGGACTGGATCTTTTACACCGACGCCGACCGCCAGTTTGTGTTGAGCGAGTTGGAGCGCTTTGTGCCCTACATGGACCAGGCCGATCTGATAGCGGGCTACCGGGCTCCTCGTCGTGACCCTTTCATGCGAGTTGTCTATGGCAAGGGCTGGAGCATGCTCTGCACGCTGACCTTTGGCTACACCGTGCGTGATGTGGATTGTGGCTTCAAATTGTTCCGCCGCGAGATCATCGAGGAGCTGGCCCAGGATATCCGGTCCCGGGGAGCGACGTTCAGCATCGAGTGGCTGATCCGGGCCAAGCGGGCTGGTTACCGCTTTGCCGAGCTGCCTGTGACCCACCGCCCGCGGGTTGCCGGCAGCCAGACCGGGGCCAACATCGACGTCATCGTCCGCGCTTTCCGCGAGCTGGTGGAGGTCCGCATGCAACTTTGGCGCGAGGGGCCGCCAAAGGTGGACGGGGATGGCAGCACCCCTGCAAAGGCCTAGCGGGATTCGCCGCTTGGGGTGTGCTTTCTGATCCTGCTCTGTTTCGAGGATGAGCAAGCCCTGGATGCCAAGTCGAACGGGGATCGGTACGGTGCGGACCACACGAAACCTTGACCGCTGGCTACTCATTTTTCTCATTCTTATCGCCTTTGGGCGTGGCGCTTGGGCCCTGGGGGGCAAGAGCCTCTGGTGGGATGAGAGCCTGAGCCTTCACCGTGCCCGGGGAACGCTGGGCTATCTCCTATCCAACACGATCGTGCTCACGGACACGATCTACAATGTCGATACGATAGACAATCACCCACCCCTCCATTTTCTACTTCTGTGGGGAACGGTTCGCCTGTTGGGTGAGACCGAGTTTGCCCTACGTTTTCCCTCCCTGGCCTTTGCAGTCCTTCTCGTTCCCCTCTTGTTCGCCACCGGTCGGCGGCTGGTGGATCGATGGGCGGGGTTGGGGGCCGCGGCGCTGGCTGCCCTGTCACCCATGTACCTTTGGTATGCCCAGGAAGCGCGGATGTATACCCTGCTGGCCTTCCTGAGCCTGCTTTCCTTTTACTTTTTTGTCCGCACCTTCTTTGGCCCTTCAGGGCTGACAGACCTCAGACGCCGGTGGCGCTGGGTGATAGCCTATGTGCTGGTTACCTTGTGCTTGGTCTTGACCCACCACCTTAGTTCGCTTCTCATCGGTTTCCAGTTGCTCGTGCTGGGGCTAGCCTTGCTCCGCGGGGCAAGGCGCCACCGGGCGCTGATGGTGATCGTCGCCGGGGTCGCGTCGGTCGTGGTTGCTTCGGGCGTCTATGCTCTGGTGACCCTCCCGCGTCCCAAGGGAGGAGCCGGCTACCGTTTTGTCCCCCTTTGGGTCATTCTGCGCGACGTATGGAATGCATCTAGCTTGGGTCTTTCGGTGGATGTCGGCGACTGGTACGTGTTGTTGATCGACTTGGTCTTTCTGCTGTTCCTAATCCTCGGTTTTGTGAGGCTGGTGCGACCGGGGGCTTCCCCAAGGTGGCGCACCTCGGGCTGGCTGTTGGCCGGCTATCTGTTGCTCCCCATCGGGGCGATCTATGGTGTTTCCTTTTTTCAGCCGGCCTACATGAACATCCGGCACCTGATCCTGATCACACCCGCCTTCTATCTGCTGCTGGCCTCAGGGCTGACCATGTGGCGCCGGCAGTGGGCGGTCGTAGCCCTCCTGGGCTGGTTGCTGGTTATCGGCGGGATGGCGTATTCGACCTACAACTATTATTACGACCCGGCCTACGACAAGGACCACCACCGCGAGTGGGGGGCGTATCTCCGCGAGCACGTGCGTCCTGGGGATATCGTCGTGGTGGATCCTCCCCACATCGCAGAGCTGTACGATTACTATGCGGACAGTGGCGTGCCCTGGGTTGGGCTCCCACTGCTGAGCGGCTCGACCCAGGAAACGGTGGACAAGTTGGAGGAACTGCTCCAGAACTACGATCGGGTATGGCTTGCCGTGTCACACACGCCGCCCTGGGGCGATCGCCGTCACTTGCCGCAAACGTGGCTGAACGAGAATGCCTTCCGAGTGGCGTTCAAGGGTTTTGAGAGCTATGCGTCCAACGTAGAAGCAGCGGCTTACCTGCGGGACTGGCCCTCAATCCCAGAACTGCCACATGATGGTCAGCTCCTTCAGGTCCGGTACAATCCGGCACTGCGCCTGGAAGGCTATCGGATCATCTCCTCTCCGGAATCAGGCCAGGTGCTGCACGTCGAGCTCTTTTGGGGAACCGACGAACTGGGCCCGGAGCAGGTGAGCGTAGTGCTTCGATTGGTGGACTCGGAAGGTCGCCTGTGGGGGCAAGGGGAACAGTGCCCCTTCAATGGTCTGTATCCCATGTGGCAGTGGCAGCCAGATCTGCTGCTGAGGGACGAACACGAGCTGTCGATCTGGCCGGGAACGCCTCCCGGCACGTACGAGCTGGAAGTGGCCCTCGTCAGCCAGCCGGATGGCTGCGCCGGGGGCGGGGGAAGGTCCATCTCGCCCACAATGGCGCCGCTGAATGTATTGCGGGGGGATCGGGTGCTGCTAGGCACCGTGGAGGTGCAGGCCCCCGAGGATCCCCCGAGCTTGGATGACCTGGGCTTGGAGCGCCGGCATCGGGCACGTTTCGACGGACTGGCGCTGTTGGGCAGCAACCTTGCAGCCCGTGAGTCCAAACTCGGGGAACGTCTAGACGTGACACTCGCCTGGGAGGCGCTCCGTGCACCGCTGTCCGATACCCAATTCCGGTTGCGCCTGACCGACTCATCCGGGCAGGTCCGCCAGGAGGATCTCATCCGTCCGGCGGGCATTCGGTATCCCACCGACCGCTGGCTGGCTGGCGATCGGTATGTAGGAAGGTTCTGGCTGACGCTCCCAGAGGATGCACCCGCCGGTCGCTACCGGGTGGAGTTGTTACCAGAGCCGCCGTTGCAGCAGGGAGGCGCATGGGCGACCCTTCGTCGCACGCTGTCTGGGAGCCCTGTACCGCTAAAGCTAGGGGAGGTTGATGTTGCGGAGCAGTTTGTCTCACCGACGCTGGTGCCTCCTGCTGCCATTCCACTGCCCACAGATTTGGTCGTTTCCAATCCAATGGTCGCCAGCTTGGGTGACCGGATTCGGTTCCTGGGGTACGATCTTGAATTAGACCAGGTACAGGCAGGCGAGCCACTGCAATTCACGCTGTATTGGCAGGCCTTGAACTCGATGAACGTCAGCTATTCGGTGTTCACCCACCTGTTGGGGCCATCAAACGAGATCGTGGGCCAGAAGGATGGCATCCCTCAGGATGGGGCCTATCCAACCACACTGTGGCAGCCAGTAGAGGTCGTGGTAGACACCTACTCCTTCGTCGTCAATGACAATACCCCAGCCGGCGAGTATCCCCTGGAAGTGGGCATGTACCGGACGGACGACGGCACACGCCTGCCGGTGGCAGATGAGAACGGGCAGCCAGTGCCCCAAGATCGCCTGCTGCTGGGACCCATAACGGTTCTGTCTGGCAATGACTAAGCGTGTGAAGAGCCTGCAAGAGGACCCCTTACCTCCGCCCGAACGCAAGGCAGTGTACGTGCAGGAGCTGTTCGAACGTATTGCCTGGCGTTACGACCTGATGAATCGCTTGATGACCATTGGGCGGGACCAGGCCTGGCGTCGCTACACGGTGACGCAGGCCCTTGCCCTTTCCCCTGCTACCACTGCCGGTGGGGCAAAGGACGGGGGCCCCTTGGTGCTGGACGTTGCGACTGGAACCGGTGACCTGGCATTGGAGGTGCTTCGACAGCGGGTGCACGCCCAGGTCGTGGGTCTGGATTTCGTACCGCAGATGTTGGTGCTGGCCCAGCAGAAATCCCGGGCGGCGGAGGCGACGCTGGACCTGACCGCTGGCGACGCGCTGCATCTCCCTTTCCCTGATGCTATGTTCGACGCGGTGGTGACCGGTTTTGCCCTTCGCAACGTGACCGACATTCCGGCCGCCTTTGCTGAGATAGCCCGTGTGACACGCCCTGGTGGGCGCGTCGCCTGCCTCGAGATTGCCAAACCCCGCACACCGCTGTTTCGTCACCTGTTCGCGGTCTATTTCTATCGTCTGGTGCCGATCGTCGGTGGGTGGATCACTGGCCAACGCTCGGCCTACACCTACCTTCCCCATTCACTCACCGCCTTTCTCACCCCCGACGAAATCATCGAGGTGATGCGCCGCACCGGTTGGCGCGAGGCACGCTACCGGCGCCTGATGGTGGGCACAGTGGCGGTGCATGTGGGCGTGAGAGAGGAGACGGGCGATTCGTAGATCGGGTAGCGATTCTCCTGCAAGTTGAAGCTCCCCAAACTGGTGCGAACCCCTGGTTTGCTGCACATCTTGGGGAGCTTTTTCGCGAATGCGTGAAGGGACCGTCATCAGCCTGGAGTGTAGATGTGAGTTGGTGGAGCGGGCTTGCCAACGGCGCCAAAAACGGGTACAATGGGGATTGGAAAGGACCGAGATCGACGTGTTCGGAGCATTTAGTCCCGGCGATAGCTTTCGTGTGTACCGCCTGCAACGAAAGGGCGTGTCACTGGATCTGCGCCAGGCCTTGACCGAATCCCACTCGCCTCTGCGGGAGGCGTGGCTGGCCCTGCTGACCCAACAGGCTATGGGGCAGCCCACCTTTGTCCTGTTTAGTCTTGAGGAAGGAGAAGGATTCGTCCAGATCCGGTATCGGCCGCGGCAGGCAGCCGCCGACGTGACCTTTGTGGCTCCGTCGCTGGATGAGGATCGCGGCCGCGCTCGTGCCTGGACGCAGTTGCTCGACGGCGCGTCGGTCGAGACTGCCAGCCAGGGCATCCAACGGGTGTTTGTCAACCTGCCCGACTCGGGTGAGGAAGTGGATGTCTTCCAGCACGCTGGCTTCATCCTGTACGCAGGGGAGGATGTCTACCGCCTGACCCACAATCTCGGAGAGGTAGCGGGTGAGATCGGTTCAATTCCGCGCCCACAGCGGCCCGAGGATTGGCCAGCGGTCCAGAAGTTGTGCGTGGCGGTGACTCCCCAGCGGGTTCGCCAGGCGGAAGGGGGGATTGCCGTCACGGCTGACTGGGGAAAGAAATGCCAACGATACGTACTGCCGGGTGAGGAGGGTGACGACCTGCTGGCATCGTTGAGCGTCTGTCCCGGGCGGCAGTCCCATTGGCTGCGCCTGCTGGTGCATCCTGATGTCCAGCAGATAACGGATGTCCATTCGGCCGGGCCATCCAGTGGAGCTCAAGCCGGCGGGTTGGCCGAAGCCATGATCCGGTTCGGGCTGGGCATACTGGCTGATCAGGCGTCCAGGCCGGTCTATTGCAACGTACGTCAGTACGAAGGCGGCGTGCGGGTTGCGTTAGAGGCCTCTGGCTTTGAGCCCCTCACGACGCGCGCCTTGATGGTCAAGCATACGCTAGCCTGGAGCAAGGTGGCGATCCCGGAACTCTCACCAGCCCTGAAGAGCAGCGCCGAATTGGTGCCGCCGGCCTATCATATCAGCGGTGAGCCGGACTTTTCTGCGCCGAACGGCCGGCTAGCAGCCGAGCGCGAGGCCTGAGACAGGTTGCGCCAGGAATCGAGTGCGAAAAAACGCACGTGGAACGGAATGTGTGATGCGTGACCTGTGTTGTATGAACGGCCATAGGCAGTGTTGCATTGGTTGCGTCAAGTGCGACACGTTTTGCTATATGAGTTGAGGAGTGAATGCAAGATAACATCACAGATGATCTGGACGCCTTGCTGGAAATAGTCCCTCCAGCCATCTCTGCGGCGATCCGGAAGGAGAATCATGGCGACGATCTGTTGGAGATCGTCCTGGATTTGGGCCGCCAGCCTGAGGCCAGGTTTCTGAACCGTGAGGTGACCCTGAGCGACCAGGAAGCGACGCGCGAGGACATTGACTATGTGCTTGCGCGGGTGAGCGAGTTCACCACCGACAACCGGGCTGGGATCGAGCGGACCCTGCATCGCATTTCCTGTATTCGGAATCGGTCGGGCGACATTGTGGGTCTGACGTTGCGCGTCGGTCGGGCGGTATATGGCACCATTGACATCGTCAGCGATCTCCTGGAATCGGGCAAGAGCATCCTGTTGCTGGGCAAGCCGGGCGTGGGCAAGACCACGTTGCTGCGCGAGGCTGCGCGTGTCCTGGGCGACAAGAAAAGGGTGGTGGTGGTGGATACCTCCAACGAAATCGGAGGCGACGGTGACATTCCCCATCCGGCCATTGGGCGGGCTCGGCGCATGCAGGTGGCAAAGCCCGAGTTCCAACATGGGGTGATGATCGAGGCGGTGGAGAACCACATGCCCGAGGTGATCATCATTGACGAGATCGGCCGTGAACTGGAAGCTGCTGCTGCGCGGACCATCGCTGAGCGGGGGGTCCAGTTGGTAGGTACGGCCCACGGCAACACGCTGGACAACCTGCTACAGAACCCAACGCTGTGTGATCTGGTGGGAGGGATTCAGGCAGTGACCCTCAGCGACGAGGAGGCGCGCCGGCGTGGCACGCAAAAGACAGTCCTGGAGCGCAAAGCCCCCCCCACTTTCGACGTGGTGATCGAGATCAAGGATTGGCAGCACCTGGCAGTGCACCACGACGTGACCGCCTCAGTGGATGCCCTGTTGCGGGGCCGGAGCCATCTGCCCGAGATTCGCTACCGCGACGAGTCGGGCCAGGTGCAGATCGAGCAGCCGGCGCCCGGTCCCATTCTGCAGAGAGATCAGGCTCCCATCCAGGCCACTCAGGTGTCATCGGGCAAGCCCCCTAGCGTGTTGAGGGTCTATGCCTACGGCGTAGGCAAGAACCGGCTTCGCCAAGCAGCCCAGGACCTGCACCTGCCCGTGGAACTGACCGATGAGTTGCGCCGCGCCGATGTGGTTATGACGCTCAAGAACTACTACCGGCGCCGTCCCCAGCCTATCTGTGATGCCGAACGCCGGGGCGTGCCCATCCACGTCTTGCGGTCCAACACGGTCAGCCAGATGGAAAGCTGCCTGGCCGATATCTTTGGACTGGATATGGCCGACATGGATCCGCTGGCTATCGCCCTGCGTGAGACGGAGCAAGCTATTAATCAAGTGCTCTCTGGCGTCAAGTCGGTGGACTTGTCTCCGCGGAACTCGTATGTCCGTCGTATGCAACACGAGATGGCCCGCGAGGCCAACCTGGTATCTCATAGCTATGGCAAAGACCCGCGACGCCACGTCCGGATCTTTGCTACGCCAAGGCAGTGGAGCGGCAATCATTGAATTCGTGCCCATAATCAAACAAGGAGGACAGAATGGCGTACAAATTCCCTTCGGATGAGTGGATCAAAGCCATGGCGGAAGAGATCAACAAGAGCGATGCGTACCGCAAGTCCGCTGAGAAGTGGGAGGGCGACTTTTACTTCCACGTCGAACCTGGACCTGGCGTTCCCGAGCCGGTACTCCTGTACCTCGACCTTTGGCACGGAGAGGCCCGGGATGCGTTTGAGGTAGCTGCTGAGGGTGACCAGAGCCCCGAGTTTGTGATTCGTGCGCCTGTCAGCACCTGGCGCCGGGTGATTGAGAAGAAACTCGATCCGATCCAGGGCATGATCACCGGCCAGCTCAAGCTCAAGGGCACCATGTCCAAAATCATGCGCTTCCCGCGAGCAGCGGCCGAGTTGGTCAACTGCGCCACCAAGGTGCCTACCGACTTTCCCTCATAGCTGGTACTCGGCGCGAAACTCGCTCCAGCCCCCGTTTTCGAACGGTCCCGGGAGCAGTTCTGCGCCAGAACCTGGCTGGTGAGCCATGAGCCAATGACCCATGTCCGGGCCTTTGTGCTCGGGTCTGCTGGCCCTTGTTTGCCGTCATGCCATATCTGACTGTAGCTGGGGAGCGTGTCTACTATGTCCATCGGCAGCCGGTGCCCGCAGGGCAGCCGCCGGTGGTGTTTGTCCATGGAGCGGGTGGCAGCCACCAGCACTGGCTCTACCAGGTGCGCGACCTGGCGGCGCCTCTGGGGCAGGACCTGTCCCTCCCCCCTACCTATGCGCTCGACTTGCCAGGACATGGTCGTTCGGAGGGCGTGGGGCGGGACAGCATCTCGGCTTATGGCGACTGGCTCGTTGCCTTTCTCGACGCCGCCCAACTGGAGAAGGTGGTTTTGGTGGGCCACTCGATGGGGGGGGCCATCGCCCAGGACGTTGCATTGCGCCATCCGCATCGGGTGGCAGCGCTGTGCCTGATTGCCACTGGCGCCCGGTTGCGGGTAGCGCCCGCTATCCTCACCGGCATTCAGCAGAACAAGGAAGCTGCGGTGCAACTGATCATCGGCTGGGCATTTGGACCCGAGGCACCGGCCGAGATGGTGCACCTCGGGCGTCGGCAGATGGGGGAAGTGCCGGCAGAGGTGCTCTATGGCGATTTCGTTGCCTGCGATGCCTTTGATGTGCTCGAACGCGTAGGGGGCATCGACGTCCCGGTCTTGGTCCTGTGTGGCACCCAGGACCGGCTGACACCCGTCAAGTACTCTGCCTATCTGCGGGACCGGATCCCGGGCGCGACGCTACATCTGGTCGAGGGGGTGGGTCACATGGTAATGATCGAACAACCCCAGCCCGTGGTCCGTGCCCTGGTTGCCTTCCTGGAAAAGCTATAGGTTCGATTCTCCGGCTTGTCATTCGCCTGTCTCTGTCAGAGTTTGTGCAAGGAGGGGCCGGGCAGCCTCTAAGGCCCGGCTCCGATGACTGATCCGATTCTTCAATGCCGGGGGCAACTCGGCCATAGTCTGTCCACCCTGTTCTGCCACGACAAAGATCGGATCGTAGCCAAAGCCATGTTGGCCCCGGGGCTCAAACCCGATCTCCCCTTCGCACGTGCCGTCAGCCGTGTGCACCGTGCCATCGGGCCGCGCCAAGGCAACCACGCAGTGGAAGCGGGCTGAGCGCCGCCCTTCGGGGATGTCGGCCAATGCAGCCAACAGCTTGCGATAGCGTTCTGTATCGTCGGCATCGGGGCCAGCATAGCGCGCCGAGTGAACGCCTGGGGCGCCGTTCAGAGCATCGACCTCAAGGCCCGAGTCGTCGGCCAGGGTGAGGAGTCCAGAAGCCTGTGCATAGGCGCGTGCCTTGATCCGCGCATTCTCCTCAAAGGTGTCCCCGCATTCGTCGACGTCCAGGGTCAAACCCTCTTGGGCGGGAAAGGTGAGCTCCACTTCCAGATCCGACAGTAGTTCCTGATATTCCCGTAACTTCCCGGGGTTGTTCGTGGCAACCAGCAGCTTGGTCAATGTTCTCTCCTTCGTCAGGACTGCGCTTCAACGGATTCCAAACCGGTGGCCAACTGGTACTCGGGCGAAACTCGCTCCTTGCCTCGAGAACGAGCCCCCAATCAATTCGGCACCGGGTTCTAAATATACCACTGCCATTGCCAGTCTCCAAATCCCATAGCCCGCTGCTCGGGCGAGTCCGTTGATCCCCGTTGGTCAACCTGCGATTCCACCTCTGGCCGTACCAAAGGTGGCCGGCGACCGGCGCAAAGATGCCCTGGCTGTCTGGCTGCGTCTGCCCTGGACCGGCGTCAAGGTCCGAGTCGAGCCTGGGGCAACTTGCCATATGTCCCATGCTTGGGTAAAATGGTCCTGCTCGCTGTTTGCAGACCTGTGGGTCCGCAGCCATTGACCTGTTCGGAACAGGGCGCGCATATCATTTTGCCGGGTGGTTGGGTCCGACGGTGGGCCTGGACGCTCGCGCCAAACATATAGCGAGGTGAGACATGGGTGGAGGAGAGAGTCTTTTCAGTTCCAGTGCTGGTAGCGTCGCAGTTGTGGCGCTGGTGCTGGCCTTGTTGGCGTTGGCCGGGGTGGTGTTCATGCTGGCTCGCCAACAGCGGCTGCTGGGGCAGTACCAGCATCTGATGAGTGGCACGTCGGGTGGCAATCTCGAGGCGATATTGAATGAACATGTGGCAAGCGTGCGCCAGACAGCCGAGCGGGTAGATGCTGTAGACAAGCTGGCGCGCCGCCTGGAGAAGGCCGCCTACTTTAGCTTGCAGCATCTGGGTGTGGTCCGTTTTAACCCCTTCCACGACACCGGCGGCGATCAGAGTTTCGCCATCGCCCTTGTGGATGGGCACGGCAATGGAGTTGTCCTATCGAGCTTGCATGCCCGCGACGTGACCCGCGTCTATGCCAAGCCCCTGCAAAAGTGGGAGTCCACCTATTCGCTCACTGATGAGGAGAAACGTGCCATTGCTTTGGCCTACCAGAAGCAGTCGTAAGCCAGATTGACAAATCGGCCAGGCGATGCTATAGTAGCCCGCGCGCGTATCTGCGACCGTGACGCGGCAACTTTGCCACAAGGAGCGATATATGTTTGGACGAGAGAAACAACCGGTTCCCCTGGACCGGGTTGAGGTGACGGTTGGCCCTACTGCCAATTTGTCCGGGGATTTGGTGTGTGACGGGATTGTCAAGATCGAAGGTGTCTACCAGGGTAGCATCAAGACGGTCAGCAACGTCATCATCAGCGAAAAGGCGCGGGTTGATGCCCACATCGAAGCACAGAATGTTTCGGTATCGGGCCAGGCCAAGGGATCGATCATTGCCAAAGGGCGCCTCGAGATCTTGCCCTCGGGACGGGTGTGGGCCGACGTGACAGTCACCAGCTTTTTGCTGGACGATGGCGGCAAACTGCATGGCGCGCTCAAGATGTTTGGTACCGGCCCTGAACCCGACTCCTTCGATGTACCGTCGCCCTATGCCGCTGCGCAAGCAGACGAATCTCCGGTGGAAGAAGCAGCTACTCCGGTGGAGGACGAGTGACGCCTGGCGGACGGCCTGGCTCGGTGAGCAATACACCGCTTGATGCCTGGCCTCCCACCGGAGCTCTTGGGGGACGCCAGAGTGCAACCGATTTACCATGACAGTCATGCTGTTTGACTTTTGCCTCTGGATGGGCTATAATGTCGCCCGCATTTCAGCAGGTTGACGAAAGGGGTAAAGAAGTTGGCAAACACGAAATCAGCCATTAAGCGCATCCGAAGTTCAGAGCGCAAGCGCAGGATCAACCAGGTACACCGCTCGCGGGCGCGCACGTATGTCAAGAACACTCGCAGGTTGATCGCCTCCGGCGAACTGCAAGACGCCGAGGTCATGGCCCAGCGGGCGCTCAGCGCGTTGGACAGGGCCGCGCAGAAGGGCATTATCCACAGGAACAACGCGGCCCGGCGCAAATCGCGCCTGTTGCGGGCGCTCAATCAGGCCAAACAAGAGACGGCTTGATCGTTCTTGCCGTCCTCCGGGGCGCTGCAGAGAACGCTTCCCCAGGTCCTGGCAACTGAATGCCAGGACTTTTGTTATTCCCCCGGTCAAGAGTAGCCCAGCCCGATTTGCGAGCCCCTGCTTTGTGTGTTATCATAGCAGCGAATTTACTCGAGGAGAAGTGCCGAGTCTTGAAAGATCGTCCGACACTTGTCGCCATCATATTGCTTCTGCTCATTACACTGCTGGCACTGGGGCTGCGGCTGTACCACCTGGATGCCCAAAGCCTGTGGTACGATGAGGCCTTTAGTGTCTACCTGGCCCGTATGGACCTGGGCGAGATCACGCTTCGTACCGCCGCCGATATCCAGCCGCCGCTTTACTACTATCTCCTCCACGGGTGGATTGAGCTCTTGGGCGACAGTGAGGCAGCGCTACGCGGCCTGTCACTCCTTTTTGGCGTGCTCACTGTGCCCTTGATCTATGCCGTGGCCTGGCAGCTCTTTCGCAGCCACCTGGCTGGGCTCCTGGCTGCCCTGCTAGTTGCCGTCTCCCCCCTCCACCTTTGGTACGGCCAGGAAGCGCGGATGTACACCCTGCTCACCTTCCTCTCCCTGCTGTCAAGCTATTTCTTGCTGGCCGTGGTGCGACGAGATCTTGCCCTTACCACCCCTGGCCGCGCGCGGTTGGCCTCCTCTGTGGCCGGAAGGGAAGGCACGCCCGAGGTGCTGGTCGAGATTGCCCTGTGGATGGCCTACACGCTGACCAGTGTCGCCGCGGTCTACACTCATTACTTTGCGTTCTTTGTCCTCGTCTTCCAGGGGTTGTACGTGCTGTTGGTGTGGTGGCGTAGGGGGTTCCATCCGGCACGGCTCATCCTGGGGGGCTTGGTCTCTGGTTTGCTGATCATCCTGGCCTATCTGCCCTGGCTGCCCCACCTGCTCACACGCTATGGTGCCGATGTGAGCTACTGGTCCGGAAATCTCAAACTGCACGAGGTGCTCCTCGATATCCTCCTATTCTACGTCGGCGGGGAATCGGTCTCAGAGGGAGTCGGCATCTTCTTGGCTCTGGGTTATGCCTTGGTCTTTGGCCTCTGTCTGTTTATGCTGGCGTTTGAGGTGTCAGGCGCCAGTGACCAGGAGGAAATTGGAGACAACAGTTCTCGACCCGCTGCTCCCTACACCCTCTCCTTTCTCCTTCTGTATCTCCTGGTTCCACTCGCCTTGATCCTGGCGTTGTCGTTTTTCTCACCCAAATTCAACCCCCGCTACGTGATGGTATCACATCCGGCCGTGCTGCTCATTCTGGCCGGAGGAATGGCGAGTCTCTGGGAGCGGCGGTCTGAATACCTGGAGAATCTGGTGGGCGGGACCCTGGCAACCTTGGCCTTGGTCTTTGTCTTGGTGGTGTCCGCCTATGCTATCTATAATTCCTATGCAGACCCGGCCTTTGCCCGCGCCGATTTTCGCGGGGTGGCTCGCTACGTCCAGAAACAAAGTGCACCGGATGAGGCGCTCATCCTCGTCTCCGGACACATGTTCCCTCTGTTTGATTACTATGCCCCAGATCTCGAGCCACATCGCCTGCCCGACAGTCCCACGCTGGATACAACACGTACCCTGGACTATGGAATCGCCGCAGATCTGAACGAGTGGCTGGAGAACCAGAGGGGAGTGTGGGTTGTGCTTTGGCAGGACGAGGTCGTGGATCCGGTCGGCTATCTCACTTCTATGCTGGCCGACGTGGGTTCGGAGCAACCGGTCGAGAAGGTATTTGCTCAAGTAGGATTGAGGCACTACCTCCTGCCTGAAGGGGCTCACTTCGCCGGGGTGCCCGCCATCGCGCATCCGGCCGATGTCAATTTTGGAAACCGTCTGCGCCTTCTAGGCTATCATCAGAGCGGTGAACAACAGGTGACACTGTATTGGCAGGCACTACAACCCCTGGCCGAGGACTATCGGGTTTCCCTCGTGTTGCGAGACACAGCAGGACAGAGCTGGGGCCGCTGGGATGGACGCCCTACCGACTACCTCTATCCCACGGACCGCTGGCAGGAGGGACAGGTTGTCTTTGGCCGGTACGATCTGACACCACTGCCGGGCGCACCCCCAGGCGACTATGGTCTGGAGGTCGGCGTCTATACCGAAGCAGATCCCGTTGGATTGGATGTGCTCGACGAGGCTGGAGCACCACAGGGCAAACGGGCTGTGCTGGGCGGCGTGAGGCTATCCACCGCCCCTACGTCGGCTGACCAAATTCGCTTGCCCCACCCTGGCCGCAGTGACCTGGGTGGTGGGTTGACGCTTCTGGGTTGGGACCTGGAGCGCTACGTAGCCCAGCCGGGAGACCCATTGCTCCTTACCTTGGTCTGGCTGGTGGAAGCCCAGCCTCAGGGCGACTATGGCGCGCGGTTGTTCCTCACAGATGCGACTGGTCAGAGTCTCGACGTAGGCACCTTCCCACCCACCAATGTCTGGCATCCTACGAACGCCTGGCAAGTAGGGCAAGCTTGGCGTGGGCAGAATACCTTCCGCGTGCCGGTCCAGGCCCAGCCCGGTGAGGCGCGCCTTTCGGTGCAATTGGTGGATTCCCGGGGAGTGCCCCTTGGCTCTGCCGCAGAGCTGACATCCATCGAAGTGCTGCCCACCGACCGGAGCTTCATCACGCCTCAGCCCCAAGTGCCTCGGCCGGCCAATTTCGACGACAAAGTTGCCCTGCTGGGGGCCGACCTGGCTCCCGATCCCGTAACGCCGGGCGGCCTACTGCAGGTCACCCTTTACTGGCAGGGCCTGGCAGAGATGGATGTCCCCTACACCGTATTTGTCCACCTGTTGGGGCCGACAGGCCAATTGGTGGGCGGCCACGACGGACAACCGGCCGGCGGTATGCGTCCTACCACCGGCTGGATACCCGGCGAGTATATCACCGACATTCACGACGTATCGATCCCAGGAGACCTGGCGCCGGGCGAGTACGTGGTCGAGGTGGGCCTGTACGACGCCGGTGTGTCGAGCTTGCCCCGCCTGCCGATCCTGGGCGAAGAGGGCCAGGAAGAGACAGACCGGGTGATTTTCGGCCCGGTGCAGGTGCGATAAGTACCCATCCCAAAGGCGCTCTCGCCCTTCTCCTCGGGATCGGGGCTTTGAGCGCGTTTTCGGATAGATGCAAAGCATGGGTCCTCCTGCGAGGACCTGGGGTTTTGCGTGTGCAGCCAACCTGTGTATAATAGGACCCGCCATTGGAGGAAGCAGCGGGAGGTAATTTGAGGATGCCGATCTATTTGTATCAGTGTGACTCGTGTGGCATGCAGTTCGAGCGTATGCAGCGCATGTCCGACGATCCCCTGACCGAATGCCCCGAGTGTGACGGTCACGTGCGACGCATCATACAGCCGGTAGGCATCATCTTCAAGGGGTCAGGGTTCTATGTCACCGACAATCGCTCGGGTTCTTCGGCCACGCTGAGTTCTCCCAAAGAAAAGGCGGAGCCCAGTACAGAGGGATCGAAAGAGGATTCAGTGGCTTCTACCGAGACCTCGAAGGACGACTAACCATCGAGCAACGGAACCTCCCGCATGGGCAACAGGCTTTCGGCTTGCCCATGCGGGAGGTTGCTTTTACATCTGAAAGCGACCTGTGGCTGGCACTACTTTGTAATCAAAGTTGGTGACGTATTCCAGCAAACGGTCCTTGAGATCCTCCCATTCCGTACTTCCCAGGATCTCGCGCATCTGCTGCACATTGTCAGCAATGCCTGCTGTCAAGATCTGAGGGCCCTCGCCATAGAGGGTGTACCATGCTTCGGTGGGCTGCCAGCCCAGCTTCATCAGCTCAGGCGCAAAAGTCTGCATAGCAAACTCAAAGTAAGATTGCTCCTGGCCTGGGAGAATATCCCAACTCATAATCAACTTTACAGTCACGCGGATCTTGATCCTCCAGACTAGATGGTTTCTGGCGCGAAAATGCTGCGTGCCCCCATTCTCAGGGCCTTGAGCGAGTTTCGCACCGGGTACTCGATAGTGTCAGGATCGACTGCTAGAACTGGATGGCCTGGCGAAACGACTCGCTGTCACTGTCAAAGGGGCCGACGACAGCCAGGTTCAGCCGCTCCTCCCGAAAGAGGGTCTGGGCCAGGCGTTGGATATCACGAGCCTCGACCGCATCAATGCGGGCTAGTGTCTCGTCGGGATCCAACACCTCCGGTGTTAGCAGAACTTGCCGGATAAACCACGTGGCCACGGCGAACGGGTCCTCCAACGACAGCGCTGTACGCCCCCGTACAAACTCCTTGGCCTTTTCCAATTCATGCTCTGAGACCGGTTCTTGCCTCAGCCGGTCCAACTGGTCTAGGATGGCGCGAATAGCTTCTTGCGCACGATCGGTTCCCACCCCAGCATAGATCCCAAACGCTCCTGTGTCCTGCAGTGTGCTGGCGTACGAGTCTACGCTGTAGGCCAGCCCCAGTCGCTCGCGCACCTCCTGGAACAGCCGGGAGCGCATGCCCTCACCCAAGATCACGTTGAGCAGGCGCAGCGTGAACCGATCGGGATCGGTACGAGGCAGAGCGGAGAAGCTAAAGTTGAGATGCGCTTGTTCCGAGTCCTTGACCTCCAGGTGAAGCTTGGGGCCTTCGTGATCCGGCGGGGCTGGTTCCCAGGGCACGCGCGGGGCCGGTTCCCAACCGGCTAGGTTCGCGTTCGCCCACTGTACCACGTCTTTGTGCTCTACATGTCCGGCCAGTCCCAGGATCGTCCCACCAGGACGGTAGTGATCGGACAGGTGAGTGAGTAGCGATTCGCGGCTAATGGCTGCCACGCTCTCCCGTGTGCCAGCGATATCCCGCCCCAGCGGATGATTGGGCCACTGCAAGCTATTGGCTAGAAGCATCACGAGGCTGAACGGTGTATCCAGGCTGTAGTTGATCTCTTCGCTTATGACGGCCCGTTCTTTCTCCAGTTCCAAGGGGTCGAACGTAGCGTGGAGCAGCATGTCGCTTAGGACATCCAACGCCTCGGGCAGGTGGGCGGCAGCAACCTTTGCCCAGAACAGCGTTATTTCCAGGCCAGTGCTGGCGTTAACCATGCCCCCCTTTCCTTCAATGGCCTCGGCGATGTCCCATGCCGTGGGACGGCTTGTCGTCCCTTTGAAGAGCATATGCTCCACGAAATGAGAAGCCCCGGACATAGCCTCGCTCTCGTATCGTGAGCCCACGCCCAGGAAAAACCCCATGCTGACCGATTGGAAATGGGGCATTGTCACCGTCAGTATGCGCAATCCATTGTCGAGGGTAGTAAGCTCGTACATTTACTCACCCCTCAACTGTTTCAGGTATTCCAAGGCTTGGCTGCTGGCCACGGGGTCCTGGCCCTGTTGAAGCTCCTGGAATTTTTCGAAGGCTGCGATGGCCCTGTCATTCTGGGCGATCATGACAAAGATAACGCCCATGCCAAAGTGGGCCTCGGCCAGATTGGGGTCCAGTTCTATCGCTTTCTCGTATTCCTCCAACCCCTTGTCGATCCGGCCCGAATTCACATATACGGCAGCCAGATTGGAGTGGATGCCCGCGTCCTCTTCCAGTTCTAGGGCCTTCTCATAGTACTCGATCGCCTTATCTGATTCGAGAACGCTATAGTGGGCAGCACCCAGATTGACTAGCGCCGAGACTCTGTCCGGCTCTTCCTCCAAAACCTGCTCAAACTCGGCGATCGCCTTCTGATACTCTGCCTTCGCCTTGTCCAGCTCTGTCTGAGCTCTGTCCTCCTCTCCTTCCTGGGCAAGTTGGGCGCTGGTTTGAAGGTATTCGTTTCCTTTGTTCATGTACTCCAGGCCCTGTTCAAAGTGTTCCTCGACGGTCATCTGGCCTCCACACGTGGCCAGCAGCGGGGTGACCAGTATGATCACCATCAGAAGTACGCCAGGTTTGTTAAGCTTCCCCATCTCTCCCTCCGATTTGCAGGTTTCTTATATTTTTGACGGCCCAAGCCTCCCCTCAGGCTTTTGCCGTTTGTCTACACGATGCGAAATGCGTCCACCAGTGTGCAGCGCCGCATCCGGACAAAATCCTTGGCGCTGGTGACGCCCTCGCCGGTGGGGCTGGCAATGGAGAAGGAGGTAAAACCTTCACCACCAAAACCCAGTCCAGCCAGGCTGGGACCATTCTTGACAAAGATGCTGGTATTGATCTCTCGCGACATGCGGCTCAGCACATCCAAGTTCTTGGAGTGGCACATCGCTGTGTGGCCCATTCCCTGTTCTATAGCTTTGGCCAGATCGATGGCCTCATCGGCACTGCGAACCCGAACCAAGGGGATGACCGGCATGAGCTGTTCTGTCCACACCAATGGGTGCTGGGCATCGGTCTCGGCGACCACCAGTCTAACCCTTTCGTCCACATTGACGCCAATCTCCCGCAGGATTACACTAGGCGACTTGCCCACAAACGCCTTGTTCACCACGCCATGCTTGCCAGGACCATGATCCTCTGCCAGGATGACCTTCATCAGGCGGTTCAGTTGTCCGGATGTGATTTCAACGGCCCCTCGCTGCAGCATGATGGCCTTCAGTGGGTCGGCGATAGCATCCACAGCAAGGATCTCTTTTTCTAGAATGCAGACGATGTTGTTGTCAAAAGAGGCTCCTTTCACAATGTCCCGCGCGGCTTGTTCCAGATCGGCCGTTTCATCCACGACCACGGGAGGATTGCCCGGTCCAGCACAGATCGCTTTCTTGCCCGATTTCATCGCCTCCCGCACCACGCCTGGCCCGCCTGTGACCACCAGAAGACGGACGGTGGGATGACGCATCAGGTGTTGAGCGCTATCAATGGTTGGCTCGGCTGGACAGGTGATGAGGTCGTGTGGGCCACCCGCGCGCAAGATAGCCTGGTTGAGTACCTGAACCGTCTGCGCCGAGCAGGCTTTGGCGCCAGGGTGGGCATTGAAAACCACCGAATTCCCCGCTGCGATCATGCCTATGGCATTGCAGATGATGGTCGAAATTGGATTGGTGCTGGGTGTGATGGCGCCAATGACGCCGTAGGGAGCCAATTCGACTAGGGTCAGCCCTCGGTCGCCGGTCCAGGCTGTGGCCTGCAACGCCTCGGCGCCCGGTGTGCGCTCGGCCACAAGGAGGATCTTTTCGATCTTGTCCTCATGACGGCCCATGCCGGTTTCGAGCCAGGCGGCATGGGCTAGTACCTGGGCGTGCTCGGTGGCTGCCCGGCGCATGGAGTCGATCAGTGCTGCCCGACGTTCCAGGGGCAGGTCGACCAGCCGCTGTTGGGCTGTCGCTGCTGCGGCAAGCGCCGCGTCTATGTCGGGATAGACTCCATCTCGGCCGGTCGCGGTGCTGGCCGACATGGCTCTGGCGGGGCCGGCATCTTTGGCCTGAGGTGCTGCCGGCTGTCCGTTCGGACTGATCCCGTCCCTCGTGGCCGGTGTGGAGGCAGCTCTCTGCACCCGCAGGTCGGCCATGACCTGTCGCACAATCTCGGCAATGCGCCGTTCGTCCATAGAAAGGGTCATGGGTCTTTCCCTTCCGCCAGGCCCTGCAGGGCGTAGACCATCACCAGTTCGCGGCGGCCTCGGATGGGGGTCAATCCTTTCTCCTCTAACTGTACAGCGCCGCCTAGGGCTTGGCGCGTCGCTTCGTCGACCAGGATCTCACCGCCAACCGCAATCTCCTCCAGACGCTGGGCGAGGTTGACCATATCGCCGATGGCGGTGTAGTTCAGCCACTCCCGGGCGCCGATGTTGCCCACCACAGCCTCTCCGGTCACGATGGCGATGCCAAAGTCGGTGCGCAGGTGGTCCGGGAGTGTGGCGTGGTGGGCAGCCATGTCCCGCTTGAGCCGCAGGGCTGCCCGCACCGCTCGCAACGGATGATCCAGTTGGGGCAACGGTGCATTAAATATGGCCATAATCAGGTCACCCGCATAGCGGCTGATGGTGCCCTCGTGGGCTAGCACTGCCTGCACGGCAACGGTCAGATAACCGTTCAGCAGGTCCACGAGTTCGTTGGGTGGAAGGGCTTCAGAAACAGCAGTGTAGCCCCGTAGGTCAGCAAACAGGACCGTCATTGGCTGTTGCGTACCCCCCAGGCGAACCCGGGTCGGATCAGCCAGTAATCGTTCGACCACTTTTGGCGAGACGTACCGGGCAAACGTCTCGCGGATTGCCTTCTCGGCAGCCCGCAGTTCATCGGTCTGGTGTTTGATGCGTAGGTGCGTCTTGACGCGCTCTAACAACTCCCGGTAGTCAAAAGGCTTGGCCAAATAGTCTTCAGCACCCAGTCGTAGCCCTTTGACCCGGTGTTCAGGCGTGCCCCAGGCTGTGAGCATCAACACGGGAATGTGTGCCGTTTTCAAGTCGGCTTTGAGTCGTGTGCAGACTTCGTACCCATTTAGGATGGGCATGTCCAGGTCCAGGACCACGAGATCGGGTAGATGCTCGCGAATGCGCTCCAACGCCTCCTGACCGTCGTAGGCGCTCAGCGTCTGGTATCCCTCCATGTCCAGTAGGTCGCAGACCAAAGCCACGTTATCTTCCCTGTCGTCGGCGACCAGAATCGTGGGTCGGTGACTCATGAGCCGTGTATCTTATCCCTTTTGATATTTGACCTGGCCATCAACTTCCCACGTATCCACGACGGCCATGATCACGGCGTCGCAGGGTTTCTTGTCGGTCAGCACCGTCTGGCGGGCTGACGAACCGGTGGCGTATAGGACGATTTCACCGACACCGGCTTGCACCGCATCGGCGGCGATAACATAGTCGCCGGTCTCTTCGTTCTCCACATTCAGTCGCTTGACCACCAGCAGCTTGAAGCCTTGTAGCTTTTCATCCTTGCGCGTGGCCACCAGCGTGCCGACTACTTTGCCCAATAACATCGTTCATTCTCCTGCCGTCGGCAGGGATGCGGCAAGCTGCTGCACCCGCTGCCTGGCGTCTTGCATCAAGGGTGGGCCATGGCCGAAACAGCAAACCTCGAAATCCAGGAGCGAGATCCTCTCCACCGACCTGTAGGCCAGATCCATGTCGTAGCTGAACAGGAGCGGCGGAGGCCCCAGGCGACCCCGTTTGTGATTGATCGCATCGCCGACCAAAATGATCCCGCGCTCTGGGTGGTAGAAACACACGCTGCCTGGCGTGTGTCCCGGCACGTGAACGACCTGCCAGCTCCCCAGATCATGGCCATCTTTCACAGGATGGTCCACTGTGACGGGACGATACCGAAACACCCAGTGGATGGACCAGTTGAACAGCCTCTGGTAGGTCTCTGACAGGGTTACCGGTCCCAGTTGGCGTTCTGCCTTTCCCTCGACCAGTGCTACGTCGGCCTGGTGTACCACCAGCTTGGCCCCAGACCGTGCCTGGAGGGCAGCCACGCTGCCCATGTGGTCGATATCGCCGTGCGTCAACCAGATCTCGTCCATCGCCTCTGGCGGATAACCAAGGGAGTCCAGGTAGCGCCACACGGCCCTGGCACGTCCAGGCGTGGCAGCATCGATCACCACCACCCGATCTTGTTCGATCAAGACGTAGACCTTCGTGTCCCAGATGCGCTCCACCCAGTGGAGGCCTGGCACGACCTCCATGAGCTACGCCTCCGGTTCGGGCTCGGCCTCGCCAAACTTTTGCTTGAACAGGTCCGCCGCGTAGAGAATCTGCTCCCGGGCCACGTTCGCCCGTTCCCAACCCAGCACCTCGGTGGAAATCCCTTCCAGTTCCTTATAGACCTCGAAAAAGTGCCCCATTTCGGCCAAAAAGTGCTGGGGAATGTGCGGCAGGTCGTAATAGTCTTGAAAGATCGGGTCATAGGCAGGCACAGCTAGGACCTTGTCGTCGGCTACGCCCCGGTCTAGCATACGAAAGAGACCAATGGGCCGCGCTTCGATAACGCAACCCGGGAATGTCGGCTCATTGACTATCACCAGCACGTCCAGTGGATCGCCGTCGTCATAGTGTGTGCTGGGGATCAGCCCATAGTCTCCAGGGTAGTGGATCGGCGAGTAAAGCACGCGGTCCAGCTTGACAAAGCCCTGTCCCTTGTCGTATTCGTACTTGTTCCGGCTGCCCTTTGGCACCTCCACCACCACATAGATCACGTCGGGGATGTTGGGACCAGGCGGCAGCTCGCGCAACAGGTTCATGCCGCGTCTATTCTCCAAGTTCTTTCAGCACCTGTTCGCGGCGACCCAGCGGCAGCACCAAGTCGATATTGACGTGTGGTCTGGGGATTACGTGTACCGAAACGACCTCGCCCACCTTTTCGGCGCCACGCACGCCGGCCTCCACGGCAGCTTTGCAAGCGGCCACATCGCCACGCACGATGGCTGTCACGTATCCGCCACCGATCTTCTCATAGCTCACCAGCTCAACCTTGGCGGCTTTCACCATGGCGTCGGCTGCTTCGACCACCGCAGCAAAACCCCGCGTCTCGATCATACCCAATGCTTCTGCCATTTGTCTGTACTCCTCCTTCAGAAATGAACCGCCATCCACGAAATGTGAAATATGCAGTGTCCGGTGTGCGGGATTGAGGTACCGATTGGTACCTGATATCTACGCCGCATCTGGCGCCTAGTCTCTGCGTTTCCCTTCGACGGTGCGACCGCTGATGTCCTCGATGGCTTGGACCGCTGCAGTGTAGCCAGCCATGATGTCCCGCTCCTCCCCGCCGAGGTAGACACGGCCAAAACTGCCAAAGGGCCGCACCTCCACAATGTTGATTTCGGCCGCTTTCTCAGCCTCATTTGCAGCCAGTACGGCGTAGGCAGCCGGCTCCACTTCCATGATGTACAGTGTCTGGTCGGCGATGAGCATCATGCCGTTGCGGTTTCGGTTGATGAGCTGGGTCTGGTGGGCGTCCACCCGACGGATGATCTGGCTGGAGTGGAGCTTGGGTTTCCAACGTTCGTCCGCACGCACGCCCAGGGCATCGAGGATGGCCGCCCCTGCGGCGCGCACCTCGGCCTGGTCGGGGGAGTGGACCTCCAGAAGGCCAAAAAGCCGCTCCACGACCTGCACGGCCGGTCGCACCTTGGTGGATTTGAGGGCAATGTCGGTGATGCGGTTGATCTCGATGCCTGGCGAGATCTCGACCCACAGGGAGGCATCACCAGCCAGAGGAAGAAACCCCCGCGCGGTCGAACCGATAAAGGCCGCCATCTGCGGCTGAAGGCTGTCCAGAAAAACGTAGGAACGTAGATCGACGGTCAATGTTCGTCTCCTTGTCTCAGGGACCTGTGGCCTCTTGCAAGATCTGGATTCCGGCGCTGGCACCGATGCGGGTGGCCCCGGCGGCTACCATCGCCCGGGCGTCCTCGTAGCTTTTGATGCCGCCGGCAGCCTTGACACCCAGTTCCGGTCCCACCGCGCGGCGCATCAACTCCACGTCGTGGACGGTGGCCCCGCCCGGACCAAAACCGGTGCTAGTTTTGACATAATTGGCGCCCGCGGCCTTGGCCAACTGGCTGGAGATGACCTTCTCCTCGTCTGTCAGCAGTGACGCCTCGATAATCACCTTCAGGATGGCGCCGCCAGCATGACAGGTGCTTGCCACGGCAGCGATATCCCGTTCCACAAGTGCATAGTCTTTTGACTTGACGGCGCCGATGTTAATGACCATGTCCACCTCGGTGGCGCCGTCATCGATGGACTTCTGAGCCTCGTACGCCTTGACCTCGGTTGGAGTGGCGCCCAGCGGAAAGCCCACGACGGTGCAGACATGGACCGGCGTACCCTGGAGCAACTGGCTGCAGAGCTTGACGTAGGAGGGGTTGACACAGACCGCGGCAAAGCCGTACTTGCGCGCCTCATAGCAGAGCTGGGCGATCTGGTCCTGGCTTGCGTCCGGCTTGAGCAGCGTGTGATCAATCTTCCGGGCGATGTCAGCTCCGATGTCAACGTGTCCCAGCGTTGAGGTCAGCCGGGAAGCCCCAGCGTTCACAACCTGTTGCACTTTGTCCTGGCACTTTTCGACGCACTGGCCGATACAATCACTACATACGCCATTGTCGCTGCTGGACTGGGCGTTGGCCTCCTCCTCCCTCAGCAGGATCAAGACCTCTCGGGTGATCTGTTCTACCAAGTGTTCGACAGTTGCCGTGTCGAGTCTCACCATATCCTCTCAGCCGAAAGCCGCGCTGTGCGGTTCAGGTTCGAGTGAACCGCCGCTCAATCTCCACGATCTTGTTCACGCGGCGGGCGTGACGCCCTCCGCCAAAGTCGGTCTCCAGCCAGGTTTTGACGATCTGGCGGGCCAGATTACCTCCCACCAGCACCCCGCCGAGCGTCAGCACATTGGCGTCGTTGTGCTCCCGCGAGTTGACGGCCGTCGCGTGATCGTAGCACATCGCCGCTCGGACACCGGGCACCTTGTTGGCAGCCATGCACGAACCGATGCCTGCACCATCCACGACAATGCCGCGCCAGGCGCGTCCCTCTGACACCAGGCGGGCCACGGCGTAGGCAAAGTCGGGATAGTCCACCGAGCTGGTACTAAAAGTGCCGCAGTCCACAGTCTCGTAGCCCAGCTCGTTTAGGTAGCTTCGTAGATCCTCTTTCATCGCATATCCGCCATGGTCGGCGCCCAGGGCTACAGACTTGGCCGTGCTCCCTATCCGTGATTTGCTGCTCTCGGGTGCGATCTGACTCGCACCTTGTTGTTCCTGCACCAACTCCACCCGGCGTTCGCGCGCGGTGTCGCGGGCCAGAGGGGTCACCATTGCACCGCCAGGCACTGCCAGGTGCCCGCCGGGTGGTATGGCCAGCACATCGGCCTCGGTCACAACCGGCCGGGTCCAGTTCGAACTGGGCCGAGGCTGGCTGGCGGCCGGGTTGTCGTCGATTCCGTTGGGGCCGAGGGTCCGCAGGAGGATCTTGCGCACGATCGCCCGAACCTCGTCTTCAGAGAATTCCATCGCCTACTTTTGCCTATGGCACGTTCTCATAGATCTCGTGCGGGATGATGCCCCACTGGGAGGGCGGCCAGTAGGAGACCCAAGCTTTGCCCACGATCTCTTCTTCTGACAGCGTCCCCCAGTTGTGGGAATCGCTGGAGTTGTTGCGGTTGTCTCCCAGTACATAGTAGTGGTCGTCCGGGATAGGCATTGGCTGCTCGGAATATTGTGCAGGCCTTGTGATATAGGGTTCGTCCAAACGCTGCCCGTTGACCATGACCTGTCCGGTCCGAATTTCCAAGGTCTCGCCAGGCAAGCCGATGACGCGCTTGATCAGCTTCCGGGTGTCAGCGTTTGGATCGCGAAAGACGATAATATCCCCTCTCTGAGGATCATTGAGCCGATAGGTTAGCTTGTTGACGACCAGGTACTGCTCGTCCTCCAGCGTAGGTTTCATGCTGCTCCCCGACACGCGATAGTTCTCGAAAAGAAACGTGCGGACCAGGATATAGATCAGAAGGGTGATGAGAATGGTCTCCACGATTTCGCGGAGAGCCGATTTCGTCCGGGATTCTGGTTGCTCGTCAGGCTGATTCCTGTGACCTTGATTGCTCGTGGCCGGACCGTTCATATTGTGAGATCATGCTCCGGGAACAGACATGCAGGCATTATAACTCAACTCTTGGCCCATGGCAAACCTTTCATCAGGGTGATACTGGGGAGGCTTGCACGTCTCAGCGCTGCCACAAAGTGGCCTGATCGTGTCAAATTGGGGTCTCTGTATCAATCAAAAAAACATAGAAAATATCTAACACCATTTGTTTACAGTGCTGCGACCGGACTGCCAAGATCGCTGTCCGGATCCTGTGGCAGCGCTACTGGATGTACTGGCAGCGGTTCTGAGTTTAGTGGGTAAGGGGAGATTGACCACAACTGCTAGTAGTTGAATTGCACAGATTGCCCCTATCCCTTGTGGTACCAATCCATTTTCAACAGTATCCGAGAGATGACATAGCCAGGCAGTCTTGACAAAACCGGCGCAATCGTGTATATTGGATACGTGGCACAAGAGAACTTGTGTCTGTTTATTCCTTGGCAAGGAGGAATCAATATGGGAGCCAGGAAGGGCAGGTTGGTGCTTTATGGGTTCGCCGCAGTACTGATGCTGATCCTGGTTGCGCTGGTCGGTTGTGCGGAAGTGGAGGTTTTGGATACCACCCCTGTCTCTACCGATCCAGACCCTTCCACCGATTCGGCGCAAGAAATACAGGGACAACACGATCTGGCTGTATTGGCTGTCGATTTCGACCCTCCGTTGGACTATGAACAACTGATCCTCCTTCGCCAGGAGGTTACATTGCTCGTAGCCATCGAGAATACAGGGACCAATACAGAGCACGACGTCGTCGTACTCGCACAGCTTTCGACTCCAGAGGATCCAGACCTGGTCTTGATGAAGGAGACCCAAGTTGCTAGCATTGCCCCTGGGGAGATTCAGATCGTCCGTTTTCCTCCGCTGAACAAAATACCGTATCACGAAACCTATCACCTGGAAGTGATCGTCAAGCCGGTTGAGGGTGAGAAAGACTACGCCGACAACGGGAAGGCCTTTGAGATCCAGATCCACCAGGAGTGAGAAGGCTCTGTTCCGTTAACTTGCTCTCACGGCCGGCCACACCGCGCCGACGTATTGTCTCTTGGTGACGGGCTCCTCCCTGAGTGAGCTCTTTGGACTTTTCGCCATCCTGGTGGGCACTCACCCCAGGGAGGCGTTTTTTGTAGAGGATGGGGATGACCCTGGGGCATCGTCTCGTTCGCTATGCAATCATTCTGGCTGCAGGCCTGACACTGGGGCTGTTGCTCAGCCTGATCTGGCGCCCTGCCGTGGTGCCCGACAGTGAATCGCCAAATGAGGCGTCAGGCAGGGTCCAGCTTAGCGTTGAGCGTCTGGAAACGGAGCAGGAGGCACTCCGGGCGGAGCTGACTCAACTGCGACAGGAGTTGGCCCAACGACAACAGGCGGCCTCGGCCAATACCGACCGGCTCCAATCTCTCCAGACCGAGTTGGAGCGACAGCAGCTTCTCGCTGGCCTGGTCCCGCTGCAGGGACCCGGTGTCCTGGTGACGCTGGACGACAGTGGCGTGCAAATTCCCCCGGGCGCCGATCCCAATGCTTACATCATCCACGAATATGATCTGCGGGATATTGTGAACCTGCTGTGGATGGCTGGCTCAGAGGGCATAGCCATCAACGAGGAGCGGCTGGTCGGGCAGTCCTCTGTCTATTGCGTCGGCAGTACCGTGATGGTCAACAATCGGCGCCTCTCCCCACCCTACGAGATCCGCGCCATTGGCAATCCTCGCGTTCAGCAAGATTACCTTCGCAATCCCTCGTTCTTGCAGAATCTGAAGGACAAAGAGCAGTTGTATGGCCTGCGCTTCGATGTGCAAGGCGCATCCGTTTTGACATTGCCCGCCTATACTGGCGGCTTCCTCGTCCAGCATGCCAGGCCAGGAGAGTGAGGCGATGGTGACCCGCAAGTGGACGGTCGCGCTCGCGCTGGCGGTGCTGTGCCTGATCCTGGGGTTGCTGCTTGTGGCCCAACTGCGGACACGGTACCAAGACCGCCGGGCGGCAAGCTCCGAGGATTGGGAGAACGTGGTCGCCGACCTGATTGATAACAATGCTCGCCTGCGGCAGGAGATCGAGGCGCTGGAGACTGAACTTGCCACGCTGGAAGATGCAGAGCGGGGGGGGGCAGTCCTGCAATCCCTTGTGGACGAGGTGAACAACCTGCGGATTGCCAACGGCATGATCAAAGTTTCCGGGCCGGGTGTCCAAGTGGTCGTCTCCGGCCCGATCAGCGTATTGGACCTGCATGACCTGATCAACGAGCTGCGGAATGCTGGTGCGGAGGCCATGGCGCTGAACGGGAGGCGGTTGGTGGCTTGGTCGGCTATCAGCACCGACGGTGAGCGGGTGACAGTGGATGGCACGCCGGTGGAAGCGCCTTATCGGCTGGAAGCGATCGGTGACGCGTCTACTTTGGAAGTGGCCCTCAACCGGCCCGGGGGGTTGGTCTACCTGCTGCAGCAGGCGGGTGCTTCCGTTTCTGTGTCCGTAGAACAGCTCGACAAGCTGACGTTGTCGGTGTATGACCAGCCGCTTGAGTTTGCCTACGGGGAGCCGATGGACTGAGAATCTATCCGAAGACTCGCTCAAAGCCCCAGTCTCGGGGACGCCGTCCGCCCTCGAAGGACGATGCTCGTTCAGAAACGAGGGCTAGAGCCATCTCGGATAGGCACTGGGATGCAGCATCTGGTGTGCGCCCTAGATGAGGTCGAGCATCTTGCCGATCTTTTCAAACTTTTCCAGGACGAACTGCATCTGTTCGTTGGTATGGGTGGCCATGTAGCTGGTGCGCAGCAAGGACAGTTCGGCCGGCACGGCCGGCGGGATCACAGGGTTGGTATAGACACCCTCTTCGAACAGCAACCGCCAGGTCAGAAAGGTGGCATCCCGGTCGCCGATGATGATGGGGATGATGGGTGTCTGGCTGGAACCGGTGTTAAAGCCGAGAGCCGCCAGCTCTTGCCGCATATAGTCGCCGATCTGGTTTACGCGTTCGATCCGTTCCGGCTCCTCGATCATGACATCGAGGGCAGCCCACACGGCAGCTACGTTGCCTGGTGGCATAGAAGCGCTGAAAATTAGGGATCGGGCGTGGTGCTGGACAAAGTGGATCACCGGTTCCGAACCGGCGATAAAGCCGCCCAACGAGGCGAACGACTTGCTAAAGGTGCCCATCACCAGGTCCACGTCCTCGTTCACGCCCAGCTCGACGGCCGTACCCCTTCCGCCTCCCAGGACGCCGATGGAGTGGGCGTCGTCGACCATCAGTCGGGCATTGTATTTCTTGCACAGGGGGATCATCTCGGGCAAGGGTGCGATGTCGCCGCCCATGCTGAATACCCCATCGACGATGACCAGCTTTCCACATTCCAGGGGAAGTCTACCCAGTACCCGCTCCAGGTCCTGCATATCGTTGTGCCGGAAGCGTCTCATCTTGCCGAAGGAGAGGCGGCAACCATCTACGATGCTGGCGTGGTCGTCCTTGTCGGTGATGACCTGGTCATTGCGGCCAACCAGCGACGAGATGGTGCCCAAGTTGACCTGGTAGCCGGTGCTGAAAATCAGGGCCTTTTCCTTCTCCAGGTAATCGGCCAGCCGTTCTTCCAGCTGCAGGTGCCAGGCCAGGGTGCCATTGAGGAAGCGCGAGCCGGTGCAGCTTGTGCCGAACTGGCTCGTGGCCTTGATGGCCGCTTCGCGGACCTTGGGATGGGTGGTCAGCCCCAGGTAGTTGTTGGAGCCGATCATAACCAATTTCTTGCCGCCAATGGTGACTTCGGTACCTTCGGTTTCGTCCAGCGGCATGAAATAGGGGTAAAAGCCGGTCGCCATCACGTCTTTGGCCTCGGTCCACGTCCAGCATTTTTCAAAGATATCCACGGCGGTTTACCTTCCTGGTCGGTTTACCGAGGACCTGTAGTGCACGATGGGTTCCTCGACACGCTGGGGATGGCATTGCACATTCTGCACGTCCCTGCTCCCTGTCCACTCCTAGTGACTGCAGGTGGCGCAACTGGTGGCCGAGCACGAAGCACAACTGGGACCGGTCCCGCTGACAGCGCGGGTTTCGCCGTTGCCGCCCTTGCTGATGGCCGAAAAGAGCGAGATGGCCCGCGAGGTGTCGGCGCTTCCGCAGTGGGTACAGATGGCCTGCGTCTCCGCTTTGCTCATGGGGCGGAGCTTCTCAAAGGTAGTGTGGCACTCCGCACAACAGTACTCGTAGATCGGCATCGAACATTTCCCCGTTTTCAGATCGATCGACGGCCATCGCGAAACACACCCCGCAGGTTAGCAGGGGTCTCGAGTTTGGCCCAAAAGCGTGCCTATTGTACAATGTTTTTCGGATTCGGTCAAACAAGCGTCGAGAGTGGAGTACAGAGGGAACCTGCCATGCGGTTCTGCCAGAGTGTCACAGACATGATCGGCTGCACGCCCCTGCTCAGACTGGAACGGCTGGCCGGGGATGTGCCGCTCTATGCCAAGTGCGAGTTCATGAATCCCCTGAGCCTGAAGGACCGGGCGGTCCGGCAGATCGTCGAGGACGCCGAGGCCGATGGCCGGCTCGTGCCGGGCAACACCCTCATCGAGTGCACCAGTGGCAACACGGGCATGGCCGTGGCCTACATCGCCGCCGTCAAGGGCTATCGGGCCGTGCTGGTCATGTCTGAAATCCAGAGCATCGAGCGACGCCAGGTGCTGCAGGCCTTTGGCGCGGAGCTGGTACTGACGCCGGCTTCCGAGGGCACTGCCGGCGCGCGCCGGAAAATGAAAGAGATCCTGGCCGCGCATCCCGACTATTTCTATGTCGGCCAGCATGTGAATCCCTCCAATCCCCGGGCTCACTACCTGGGCACCGGCCCGGAGATCTGGGAGGACACGGAGGGCCAGGTGGATGTGCTCGTGGCGGCATTGGGCACCGGGGGCACGATCTGCGGGGCGGGGCGCTACCTGCGGGAACGCAAGCCAGGCGTGCGGCTGGTGGCGGTCGAGCCCGCCGAGTCGCCCACCATTTCGCAAGGCATCTTCCGCCCACACAGGATGATGGGCACGGCGCCAGGGTTCGAGCCGGAAACGTTGGACCGATCGCTGATCGATGAGATCATGCTGGTCACCGAGCCACAAGCGTTCGCCATGTGTCGCCGTATCGCACGGGAGGAGGGTCTGCTGGTTGGCATTTCCTCGGGCGCGGCAGCCCATGCTGCGCTTGAGATCGCGAGACAAGAGGCCGGCGGCCGGCTCATTGTCTGCATCTTTGCCGATACGGGCCAGCGTTACCTGAGCGTAGAGGGGCTATTTGACGGGTAAGTGCCGCTCGGACCAGATCAGCGATCCGGTCCTTGATCGCTGCTGCGGCGGGCTTGTCGGGAGGCCTCGCCTACAACCAGTGTTGTTTCTCACTATTGATCTAGGCTTTTCCGACGCTCCGCGCAAGTCCGTGACTTGCGCCAGAAGTGGCCAGAATCGTCAGAAACAGCCCAGTCATTGACTGGGCCTGAGCAACGGAGAAGCCAAGTTCTGTTCTGTGAAAGGTCACTAGCAAAGTACTTCAGGAGTGAACATTGGTGAAAGGAGAGACGTTCTATGGTTGATCCGACATTGTTGGCTGCCATCCTGGACAGCCAGAAAGACCCAATTCTGTTTGCGGACACGGGGCATGTGACGCGATACATGAACAAGGCGGCCATCGCCCATTACGAGGAGGGTGAAGACCTCATCGGCCGCTCGCTGCTGGATTGCCACAACGAAGCATCCCAGCAGATGATGATCGAGATCCTGTCGGCCATGCAGGACGAGGGCTTGGAGGAACGACTCATCACCGATGATGAAGAGCACCGCATCTATATGCGCGCCGTGCGCGACGTCGAGGGCCAGGTGCTCGGTTACTACGAGCGTTACGAGCCCCCGAGGGACAAATCACAGGAGGCAAAACCTTGAAAACACTCACCGACCGGGCCTTGAACCTCGCCCAGGTTCAGGGCGCAACCTATGCAGACATCCGCATCATCCAGCGGCGGACCCAGGGCATCACCGTGAAGAACGGGGTGGTCGAGGGACTGTCAGAGAACGAGAGCCAGGGGTTCGGTGTGCGGGTGGTGGCCGGCGGGGCCTGGGGCTTTGCCAGCTCGGCCCTCCTCACTCCGGCGGAGGTGGACCGGGTCACCGCGCTGGCGGTCCAGATCGCCAGGGCCAGTGCCCTGTTCAAGACCCGCGACGTCAACCTGGGACCACCGGTGGCGCACACCGGCACCTATCGCACCCCGGTCCAGATCGACCCCTGGGATGTGTCCCTGGAGGAAAAGCTGGATCTGCTGTTCAAGGCCGACGAGGGTATGCGCGCCACGCCTGGCGTGGTGGTGGCTACCTCGAGCATTGTCCTCTGGCGGGAGCGGATGACCTTTGCCAACACGGAGGGGGCGTTCCTAGAGCAAGAGATCGTCGAGTCGGGGAGCGGGATCGAGGCCCTGGCCGTGGATCCGCAGAGCGGCGAGGTCCAGAAACGGTCGTATCCCAACGCGTTTGCCCGCGACCAGCGCCGCGAAGGTTGGGAATCGATCCTGGCCCATGACCTGCCGGGCAACGCCCTGCGCGTCGGCGAGGAGGCGGTGGCCTTGCTCAGCGCAGATCCCTGCCCCAGTGGGACAACGACGATCGTCCTGGGAGCCACCCAGTTGGCCTTGCAGGTGCACGAATCGTGCGGCCACCCTATCGAGCTGGACCGGGTGTTTGGCACCGAGGCCAGCTATGCCGGCACCAGTTTCCTCACCCCGGAAAAGTATGGGAATTTCCGCTACGGTTCCGAGGTGGTCAACATCACGGCCGATGCGACCTCGCCGGGCGGGCTGGGTACCTTTGGCTGGGATGACGAGGGGGTGCCTGCCCAGCGGGTGCCTGTCATCCGGGAGGGCCTGTTCGTCGGCTATCTTACCTCGCGCGAGACGGCCCAGCAGCTCCGCGAAATCGCGGGCGATGCTGCCCCGGAAACCTCGGGTGGGGCGATGCGCGCCGACGGCTGGAATCGCATTCCCCTGATCCGCATGACCAACATCAACCTGGAACCGGGCGAGTGGGAGTTCGATGACCTGATCGCCGACACCGACGACGGCATCTACATGGAGCTGAACAGGAGCTGGAGCATCGACGACAAGCGTCTCAACTTCCAGTTTGGCACCGAGATCGCCTTCGAGATCAAGGGTGGCAAAATGGGGCGCATGCTCAAGAATGCCACCTACACCGGCATCACCCCCCAGTTCTGGGCCAACTGCGACGCCATTTGTAACGACAACCACTGGCGGGTGTGGGGTACGCCCAATTGCGGCAAGGGCCAGCCCAGCCAATCTGCCCATGTCGGTCATGGGACGGCGCCGGCCCGCTTCCGCAACGTCCAGGTCGGCGTGATGAAATGATGGAGGACGGATAGAGAGAAAATGCTAGGAAAAAAACGAATTCAAGAGATCGCAGACACGATCCTGGCCAGGTCCACTGCCGACCAGACCGAGGTGGTGGTGGTGGCCGGGGAAGAGTACCTGACCCGTTTTGCCAATTCGACCATCCACCAGAACGTCGCCGAGACCAACGCCGAGGTGCGCACCCGCGTCGTGTTGGGCACCCGGGTGGGCGTGGCCGCGACCAACAACTTGGACGGCGAGGCCCTGGCTGCGACGCTGGAGAGCGCGCTGGCCATCGCCCGCTTGCAGCCGGAAAATCCCGATTTCAAGTCGCTGCCTGGACCCCAGCCGATCCCCGAGGTGTCCGCCTTTAGCGCGGCAACCGCGGATTGCACGCCCGAGCAGCGTGCCCAGGGGGTTGGCGCCATCTGCCTGCAGGCTCGAGATGCAGGCGTGGTGGCCTCTGGGGCGTTGACCACGTCGGTGGTGGAGCTGGGCGTGACGAACTCGCTGGGCGTGTCTGCCTACCTGCCCACGACCTACGCTGACATCAACACCGTGGTCATGAGCGATACCAGCGCGGGTTATGCCTCTGCACTGGCCCTGGACGTGAACGACCTGGACTTTGAGACCATCGGCCGTGAGGCGGTGGAAAAGTGCCTGCACAGCCAGAATCCCCGGGCACTCGATCCCGGCGAGTATGCGGTGATCCTGGAACCCTACGCGGTGCAGGACTTTTTGATGATGATGTCCTACACGGGGCTGGGGGCCGTAGCCTTGCAGGAGGGCCGCAGTTTCATGGCAGGCCGCATCGGAGAGCGGATCGTGGATGACCGGATTTCGATCTGGGACGATGGGCTGGACCCAACCGGCATCCCTATGCCCTTTGACTTTGAGGGGGTACCCAAGCAGCGCGTGGACTTCTTCGAGAGAGGCGTGGCGCGCGGCGTCGTATACGACTCGTATCGGGCCGGCAAGGAGGAGGGCAAAACGTCCACCGGCCACGCACTGGCGGCGCCCAATGCCATGGGTCCTTTCCCGCTGAACAGCTTCCTTGCCCCTGGCGATACCGCCCTGGAAGAGATGATCGCCAGTACAGAGCGGGGGCTGTATGTAACGCGCTTCCACTACACCCGGCCCGTCGAGCCGCGGCAGGTGGTGATCACCGGCATGACCCGCGACGGCACCTTCCTGGTGGAGAACGGCCAGATCGCCTACCCGGTCAAGAACCTGCGATTCACGCAGAGCTACCTGGAGGCGCTCAACCACGTGGAGGCCATCGGCAACGAGCCGCACCTGCTGTCGGGCTTTGGCGGTCTCTTGCGCAACAGCGTGCCGGCGCTCAAACTGGGCACCTTTAGCTTCACAGGCGCGACCGAGTTCTAGCGGATCGAGGACAGGAGGCCGGGATGCACATCCCGGCCCCCATGCCCCACCATTGAATCGCACAACAATACCCATACCCCTGGGGCCGCGCCGGGCAGTTTGACAGAAATCGTCGAATCATGCTACAATCCTGAACGTGTGTTTCTTCCCTTTCAATCTGATCAAAAAAGGAGCAACGCCGATGATGGAACGATTGCAGACCCGCTGGATCGCCTGGCTGGCGATCGTCGTCCTGCTGTTGGTGGCCACCGTCCCGGCGGCGCTGAGCGCCGAACCGGGGGAGCTTGACCCCCGTCTGCTCGAGGAGTTCGCCGCAGCGCCGGGTGGTGCGGACTTTATGGTGTTCCTGAAGGCCCAGGCCGATCTGAACGCGGCGGCCAGCATCGAGGGTCGCGTCGAGCGGGGCCAGTACGTCTATGACAACCTGCGTGCTGTGGCCAATGCGAGCCAGGCTCGCCTGCGCGCCGATCTGGACGCCCTGGGGGTGCCCTACCATCCCTTCTTCATCGTCAATGCCATCCGGGTGACGGGCGACGAGGCGCTGGCTCGCAAGCTGGCCGCCCGGCCCGAGGTGGAGCGGGTGGTGGCCGACCCGGCCTTTGACGGCATCGACGACCCGCCACCGGGGCCGGCAGGACCGCCAGCGATCGAGGCTGTGGAGTGGAACATCGCCCGGGTCAACGCCGACGATGCCTGGGGTTTGGGCTACACCGGCCAGAACGTCGTGGTGGCCAGTTGCGATACCGGCGTCGATTGGGACCACCCGGCCCTGATCAACCAGTATCGCGGCGGCCCGGCGGGCGATCACGACTACAACTGGTTCGACGTCTTTGATGACTACGCCGTGCCCACCGATCCCGATGGCCACGGCACCCACACCACCGGCACCATGGTGGGCGACGACGGTGGCAGCAACCAGGTCGGCATGGCGCCGGGCGCCCAGTGGATCGCCTGCAAGGTCAACTCGGGCAGCATCTGGAAAGCGTCCAAGTACATCGAGTGTTGGGAGTGGTTCCTGGCCCCCACCCGGGTGGACGGCAGCGATCCCGATCCCAGCAAGGCGCCCCACGTCATCAACAACTCCTGGTCGTGCCCCGGCAGCGAGGGCTGCGACCCCGATACCCTGCGCGACGCGGCCAAGGCCCTCTATGCAGCCGGCATCGCCATCGCCAAGTCGGGCGGCAATTCTGGCTCATCGTGCAGCACCATCACCAATCCTGGCCACTATCCCGAGCTGCTGGCCACTGCTGCCTTTGACAGCAGCGACAACATCGCCGGCTTTTCCAGCCGCGGCCCGGTGGTCGTAGATGGTGAGATCCGCATCAAGCCCGATATCGCCGCGCCGGGCGTCGGCATTCGCTCGTCCACGCCGGGCGGGAACTATGGCTCGTCGTCTGGCACCTCGATGGCTGCCCCCCACACGGCGGGCCTCATCGCCCTGCTCTGGTCGGCCGAGCCCGCCCTCATCGGCGATCTGGAGACCACCTTCCAGATCGTCGAGGACAGCGCCCAGCCGGTCATCAACCTCCAGTGCACACCCAATGGCCCTGGCGGCCGGCCCAACAACGTCTGGGGTTGGGGTGTGATCGATGCCCTGGCCGCCGTGCAAACTGCCACTGGCACCGGCCTGGGGGTGTTGGAGGGCACGGTCACCGAGAGTGGCAGCGGCACACCCCTCTCTGAGGTGGAGCTGGAGCTCGTGCCCACCGTCTATGGCCCCCAGCGGGAGGCGAGCACCGGTCCTGGCGGGACCTACAGTGAGACGCTGCTGGCTGTCACCTACGACGTCACGGCCACGCTCTATGGCTATCTGCCCGGAAACGGCGTGGCTGCCGTGGTCAGCAACACGATCACCACCCTGGACCTG
>Ga0180437_10001213_pt1 | contig 44459 bp, 35 predicted proteins | sample SS_ome_4_FD_132410 | JGI IMG/M metagenome (GOLD analysis project Ga0180437, IMG submission 132410) | Hypersaline lake sediment archaeal communities from the Salton Sea, California, USA - SS_3_D_1 metaG | ecosystem: Environmental > Aquatic > Non-marine Saline and Alkaline > Hypersaline >... | reverse complement strand
TTTGGGACGATGAGGGGCACATCGTGACCAACTACCACGTGGTGCAGGGGGCCAATGTTTTGACCGTCACATTCTTCGATAACAGCACCTTCGAGGCGGAACTGGTGGGGAGCGAGCCCAGCAAGGACCTGGCCGTCCTCAAGGTCAAGGTTCCGAAAGAAAAGCTGCGGCCCCTCGTTCCGGGCTCTTCCGGAGAATTGAAATCGGGCCAGAAGGTCCTGGCTATCGGCAATCCATTCGGCTTGGACCATTCGTTGACGGTGGGCGTGGTCAGTGCTCTGGGGCGTGAGATCACCTCCATCACCAACCGTAAGATCCGCAACGTCGTCCAGACCGATGCGGCCATCAATCCCGGCAATTCGGGAGGACCGCTGTTGGACTCGCGGGGGCGTTTGATCGGAGTGAATACGGCCATCGCCTCGCCGACCGGAGCCTATGCGGGGATCGGGTTCGCGGTTCCGGTCGACACCGTCAAGCGGATCGTCCCCCAGTTGATCGAGCACGGCCGAGTGATCCGGCCCGGGCTGGGAATATCGGTGGTGGCGGACGATTCCATCGCCCGTCGGCTGGGTGTCAGGGGTGTGATCATCCGCGCCGTGGAGCCCGGAAGTTCCGCGGATAAGGCCGGGCTTCAAGGGATCACCCGCAATCGGCAGGGAGAATTCATCCTAGGCGACATCATTGTGGGAATCAAGGGGATCGAGGTGGAGACTTACGACGGATTGGCGTATGCGCTCGAACAGTGCCGGATCGGAGAAACGGTGACGGTCGAGTATCTCCGCGACGGCAAGAACCGTTCGGCGCGGATCACCCTGCAGCGCATCGACTGATCCTCCGCCGTCCATCGACCGTGGAGGCGGGTGGCGGAACATCATAGGCATGGCTATGATGTTTTCCTAAGGAGGAATCATGAAACGTGTCCCATTGCTCATGGCCCTGTTTTGTATGGTCATAGCCGTATTTGCAGCCGCTGTAGGGAGGGTGGAGAACAAGGAAGGAGAGGCCAATCCGCTCTTCAAGGAGATCAAGATCAAGAACTATCTGCCGCACATGTCCTGGCCGGAAGTGGAAGCCGCGCTCAAAACGACGGATATGGTCCTCATGCCCGTAGGATCGGTTGAGCAGCACGGCCGGCACCTGCCGCTGGGGACCGACAGCCTGGCCGCGATCGAGGTCTGTAAGTTGATCGCCCAACAGGTGGATGCGGTGGTGGCTCCATCGGTGCTGGTGGGACTTTCCGAACACCACATGGGCTTTCCCGGCAGCCTGACCCTGCGGCCGGAGACCTTTGAGGCGGTGGTTTTCGAGACCGCCCAGAGCCTGATCCGGCACGGCTTCCGGAAGATATGCATCTACAACGGCCACGGGGGCAATAGCACGGCGGTGGCCAACATCATCCAGCGGATCAACCAGGAGACGCCCGCCACGGCGGTCGATCTGCATCAGATCCGATACCCGAAGGAAAAGTCCCCCTATGCCGATGTGCCGTTTGACTATCATGCCGGTGTGGGCGAGACCTCATGGATGCTGTATCTGACCAAAAGCCTGGTCGACATGACGGCGGAGGAAAACCCGGAGATTCGGCTGCCTCCGGATGTGCGGAGTGTGCTGGATAAGATGCGCCGTGACCGCAACTTCGCTCAGATCTTCAATACCATGCTGATGCGGCCGTCCGAGACCGGGAAAAAAACCAGCATGCGCGAGGTCTCCAGTAACGGGGTGTACACCACCGGCGATGTGTCCGATGCGTCTGCCGGACAGGGCAAGTGGGAGATCGATCTGATCGTGGGAGTCGCGGTTCGGTTTTTGCGGGAGTGGAAGTCGTTGGGCGGAACATCTCCTTCCTAACTCCAAGGATTTCCATTACAATAGCACGTGAAATTATCCCCGGGGTTTGGTCTTTCCTGCCCCGATACCAAAGGAGGGAAACCGTGCAGACCTCGAAAGTCTTGGCCTCAACGGATGAAGGCCGGGTGAACGAGGAGGCCCTCGAGCGCCGGAAAAAAAAGCAGCCGTCCGAAAAAGAGCATCGGATCACTCTGCGTCCGTTCTACTGCAAGGGATGCGGCCTGTGCGTGGACATATGCCCGACCGGAGTTTTGACTCTCACCGGCAATAGGCGCAGCAAGTGGGGCATCACGGTCATCAAGTCGGCGCCCGATTACTGCATCGGCTGTCGGATGTGCGAGCAGCGGTGTCCCGATTTCGCCATCTTGATCGATTATGAAGGCGAGCCGAGGGGAAAGAAGCCCGAGAGGGCGGCGAAACGGGAGAATCCGGATGGGTAAGCGGCGGGCCCTGCAGGGTAACGACGTCGTATCCCGGGCTGCGATTGCCGCCGGATGCAACTTTTATGCCGGCTACCCCATATCTCCCTCATCGGAGATCACGCACATCATGTCTCAGGAATTGCCCAAATTGGGGCGCATCTTTATTCAAATGGAGGACGAGATCGCCTCCATCGGCGCCTGCATCGGCGCCAGCCTGGCCGGGAAAAAGGCCATGACCGCTACCAGCGGTCCCGGCTTTTCACTCATGCAGGAGAACCTGGGCTATGCGGCCATGGCGGAGGTCCCGCTGGTCATCGTGGAGGCCATGCGCGGCGGTCCCTCCACCGGACTGCCCACCAAGCCGTCGCAGGCGGACTTGATGCAGATCCGGTGGGGCACCCACGGCGACCATCCCATCATCGCTCTCTATCCTGCGTTTCCCGAGGAGCTTTACTGCGAGACTATAAGGGCGTTCAATCTGTCGGAGAAATTTTGGACTCCGGTGGTTCTGGTTCTGGACGAATGTATCGCCAAGGCATACGAGGACATCGAGATCCCGAAGTGGGGGATGCAGGAGATCCGCACCGGACGATGGCGCAAAATCAAGCATCTCAACATCTATGACCGGGGCATCGGTGAAAAGCCCCCTCGGGTGGATTTTTTTCAGGGGTATCCCATCCACATCGACGGGCTGGAGCATGATGCCCATGGCTGGCCGACGTCCGATCCCCGTATCACCCACAAGATGCAGACCCTGCGTATGCGCAAGATCGACGATGCCCGGGATGAGATCATCGAGTTCCACGAGTATTTCATGGAAGACGCCGATATCATGGTGTTTTCCTTCGGGATATCCGCCCGCGCCGGCCTGGAGGCCGTACACATGGCCCGCGAACAGGGAGTGAAGGCCGGACTTTTCCAGGCCCTCACCGTCTGGCCTTTCCCCCAAAAAGACCTGCAGGAGCGGTTCCGGCGGATCAAAAAGGTGTTGACGGTGGAACTCAACATGGGACAGATGAGGTACGAGGTGGAGCGGGCGGCCTTCGATGATGTGGATGCGCGGTCCCTGGCCCGGGCGAACGGGGTGCCCTTTTCTCCGGAAGAAGTCCTGGAAAAGCTGGGGGAGTTTTAGCCATGCACACCTACGAGAAATTCATCCGTTTCGAAACCTTCCCCCAGCCTTGGTGTCCGGGCTGTGGGGACGGGATCATCCTGAAAGCCATAGCCCAAGCCTTCACCGACCTGGACAAGGACCCCGACGATATCATCGTGGTGGCCGGGATCGGATGTTCGGGCCGGATGGCCACCTATTTCAAGACCAACACCCTGCACACCACCCACGGCCGGGCGCTCACCTTTGCCACCGGCATCAAGCTGGCCCAGCCTGAGAAGCTGGTGGTGGTGGTGTCGGGCGACGGGGATGCATTGGCCATCGGCGGCAACCACCTCATCCACGCCGCCCGGCGCAATATCGGCATCAAGATGATCCTGATCAACAACGGGGTCTACGGCATGACCGGAGGCCAGCTTTCCCCCATGACACCCCAGATGTTCGTCACCGCCACCACTCCCTATCAAAACATCGAGCCCCGTTTCGATATCGTGAACCTGCTCATCGCCTCCCATGTTTCTTTTGTGGCGCGTGAGACGGTCAACCGACCTTATCCACTCAAAGAGGTCATCCGCAAATCGTTGCTGCATCCGGGATTTTCCGTGGTGGAGGCCATCAGCAACTGCCACGTCAATCTGGGGAGAAAAAACAAGATGAAAAGCGCCCTCAGCATGACCAAATGGATCGCGGAAAAAACCGTCAGCCAAGAGGAACATGCCAAGATGACGCCGGAGGAAAAGGAGCACAAGTATCCGGTCGGGATTCTCCAGGCGGATACCGAGCGGGTGGAATATTCCGCTCTCTATCATAAGATCGTCGCGGCGGCGGTGGAAGCCGAAAGCGGGCAGGAGGCCTCATCATGAGCCGTTATGAGATCCGGTATGCCGCCATCGGCGGCCAAGGGATCGTGACCGCGGGTACGTTGCTCATGGCCATCGCGGTGGAAAAAGAGGGACGACATGCGGTGGGCAGCCCCGAGACCACGGCGGCGGTTCGGGGGGGGGCCACCAAGGTGGACGTGATCATCTCCCCCGAGAAGATCATTTATCCCCGCGCGAAGGCTATCGACTTTTTCCTCTGCACCCACCAAAAGCCGTATGACCAATACCGGGAGGACATCAAGGGCGAGGCGACCGTGGTGCTGGATACCAATCTCATCCCCAAGCCGGGGGAGATGGGGAACTGGAGGGTGTACGAGATTCCCATAATTCACGAAACCAAGCAACAGCTGGGGAACGTGGTTCTGACTTCGGTGGTGACCCTGGCTATCACTCAGGTCCTGACTCAAGCGGTCACATATGACCATATGGTGGAATATATCAGGGAATGGGCACCGGCGGGATTCAGGGAGCTCAATCTGAAGGCCGTTGAGTTAGGGTGCAGGCTGGCGGGCGGGACCAAAGGCCCATGAGATGGACGAAAGATCCGACCCTGCGGGTGACACTCCTGCCCCGCGACACCAACCGGCACGGGTCCATTTTCGGGGGAATCATCTTGAGCCACATCGATTTGGCGGCCGCGGTCGAGGCGCGGAAAACCACCGGCGCGCGCAATATCGTCACGGTGGCGATGGACAAGGTGGTGTTCCACCAGCCGGTTTTCGTTGGCGATGTGGTGAGCTTCTACACCAAGACCAGCCGGGTCGGCCGCACCTCGATCACCGTCAAGGTGGTGGTCGAGGCAACCAGGGGCGACCGTCCGGAAACCGTGCGGGTTACGGAAGCCGAGGTGGTTTTTGTGGCGGTGGATGACAATTGGAAGCCGGTTCCGATACGCGGTTGAGCCGGAAAGGAAGGAGGAATCCATGCATGTCAACAAGACGAGATATATCGCGGCTGCACTCCTGGCCGGATGTGTGTTCATATCCGTAGGCGGTCTGTCTTATGGCGATGTCACGGTGGAGGATTACCGTCGTGCCGACCGGTTCCGGCGGGAACTGGACAAGCTGGTTTACACCGGGGATGTGAATCCCCGGTGGATCGAGCGCACCAACAACTTTTGGTACCGGAACTACATTCCCGGGGGAAAAGAATTTGTCCTGGTGGATGCCGATCGGAGATCCAAATCGCCGGCGTTCGATCATGAACGGTTGGCTGCAGCCCTTTCGAATCTGACGGGAAAGAAGTATACGGCCATTACGCTTCCCTTTGACGATATCTCTTTCGAAGTCAAAAAGAATCTCGTAAAATTCGTCGTCGAGGGATATGAGTACACCTGCGACCTGAAGACCTACGCCGTGACCAAAGGCGAGCAGCTCCAGCCGCCGCCACGGCGCCGGTCCCGCAGGCGTACCGGCCAGAGCCGGTCTCCGGACGGAAAGTGGCTTGCATTGGTGCGGGATCACAATGTCTTCATCCGCTCGACCGATACCGGGGAGGAACGGCAGTTGTCGCGGGACGGCAACGCCGAGCGCACCTATGCGGAAGTTTTCGAGTGGGCGCCGGATTCCACCAAGCTCGCCGTCTACTATGAAACCCCGGGCCGTCTAACCGAGGTCTATTTGATCGAATCGTCTCCCAAAGACCAGATGCGGCCCCAGATGACCGCCCGTCCTTACGCCCTACCGGGGGACGTGCTGGATGTCCGGCGGCCGTGTGTGCTGTATGTGGACGGCCGCCCGCCCGTCAAGATTCATGAGCGGTGGGTGGAGAATGCCTTTCAGGTCACCGACATCCAATGGGCTTCCGACAGCATGTTCTTCACCTTCCGGTACCAACAGCGGGGAGAACAACTGGCCCGCCTCTTCCGCGTGAATGCCTTGAGCGGGGAGGTGAAGACCGTGCTGGAGGAGAAGGCCGACACATTCATCGACCGATATAATCTGTATGTGCGCAGCGTGGCGGAGGGGAGTAAGATCATCTGGAGTTCCGAACGTGACGGATGGCGCCATCTCTATCTGTTTGATGCGCTAACGGGAGAATTGGTCAACGAGATCACCAAGGGCCCCTGGGTGGTGCGTGGGATCGAGCACGTCGATGAAAAGACGCAGCACATCTATTTCAGGGCGGGGGGACGCGAGCCGGGACAGGATCCCTACAACCTCCACTTCTACCGCATCCGATTCGATGGAACCGGATTGGAGAGCCTGACCGAGGGTAACGGCAGCCACGCGGTGAGTTTTTCGCCGGACCGCACGTATTATGTGGACAGCTTCTCCCGCGTGGACATGCCTCCGTTGGCGGTGCTCAAGCGAACCTCCGACCGGAGCCTGGTGATGGAGCTGGAAACGGCGGACATCCGTGATCTGCTGGCTGAGGGATGGAGGATGCCCGAGCCCTTCGTGGCCAAGGGACGCGACGGGATGACCGATATCTATGGGGTCATCTACCGGCCTTCTCATTTTGACGCCGCGAAGTCCTATCCGGTCATCGAAAACATCTATGCCGGGCCGCACGGATCGTTCGTCCCCAAGACCTTCCGGGCCGGCCGCGGTGACCAGGCCCTGGCCGAACTGGGTTTCATCGTGGTTCAGATCGACGGCATGGGAACCGCCAACCGTTCCCGGGCTTTTCATGATGTGGCATGGAAAAACGTCGGCGATGCCGGCTTTCCCGACCGGATCAAATGGATGCAGGCCGCCGCGGCCGAATATCCTTCCATGGATATCTCCCGGGTCGGCATCTACGGGACGTCGGCGGGAGGGCAGAGTTCAACCGGAGCCTTGCTGTTCCATCCCCAATTCTATAAGGTGGCGGTCTCCTCGTGCGGGTGCCATGACAACCGCATGGACAAGGCGACCTGGAACGAGCAGTGGATGGGCTATCCGGTCGGCCCTCACTACGAGGCCCAGTCCAACGTTACCAATGCCCATAATTTGATTGGGAAACTGCTGCTCATCGTGGGAGAGATGGATACCAACGTTCCGCCCCAGTCGACGCTGCAGGTGGTCGATGCCTTAATCAAGGCGGAGAAGGATTTCGACTTGTTGTTCCTGCCGGGTGCCGGCCACACCTCGGGGGGAGATTATGGAGAGCGCCGCCGGCGCGATTATTTCGTGCGGCATCTTCTCGGGGAAGCCCCACCGGACTGGAACGCGCTGCAGGAGTCTAATTGACCTCCACCTCATCCTTCCACAGTCCATGCAGGTTGCATCTCTCGTAAGCGACCAACTTTGCCGGGCCGTCCGTAAGCGTGAAGACGGCCTCCGCCTTAACATCGTCGGCCTTGAACTGTTTTTCACCCAGCAGATTGTCTTCGCCGTCTTTGAGTTGAATCCACATGATGTAGTGCGGTTTCTCGGGATTCATTTCATGGCTCACGCTCACCGTTACCGTCATACCCGATTCGGTCTTCTGATATTCAATCTGGGGAACATGGCTGTCTTCTTTGCCGCCCCAGGCTCCGGGATGTTCACGCGTATACACGTCCTCAGCGGCTTGCTCCGCCGGCTGCGCGGGAGCGGGTTGTTCGACCGGCTGCGCGGGCTCGTCCTGGGCTCGGGAGCAGCCCCAAGACGCCATCGCCAGCCCGACTGCGGCCAGGATTCCCAGCCCGATCCATACGGTTTTATTTCGCATCCTTCCCTCCTCCTTTTATGGTCGGCATAACCAAAACTGTGAGATCCTTGATCACGGTTTCGGAAGTCCATCCTTTAATGTCTTGGGATGAGACGGCGTTTTTGCCTTAATCTTATGGCAGATTTTTTAAGAATATGCAACATGAATCATCGAGATTTCTAAATTTGAGACACCGCATTGCTTTGGTCTCGTCATGGGATCGGCATTACGCCTTCATGTATTCACACCCCGGGGGAAGGAACTTAGCATTGTAGCCGGAAAGGGAAATGCGTACAATGGGCTTGATGAGGAGATGGGGATGTCGAAGCCAGTCTTTCGGTTGTTGATCTTGGGATTGGTCCTGATGAGCGGCTGGACAGAGCCGGCGGCACAAGATGTGCGGCTCCCTCTGCGGCTGCAGGAGGTTTTCGAACCGATCTTCATGTTCGTGCCCGCCAGCAACGGTGGGAGTCTGATCACGGAACCGAATGGAACCGTACGCTTTCTATACCGTATCGGTCCCGGGCATGAAGGGAGCGGAGCGTTTCTTTACGAAGACATTTCACGGGATGGAGGGGAGAGTTGGTATCTGGGGCAACTTTCCCTCGATACGGGAAGGGGATCCCGCTCCGAGATCGCTGAGGTGCATCCCTTCACGGGCGAGATCTATCTGATGTACACTCGAGGTGAAGGCTATATGATCCGCACCCGTAATCAGGGCACCGAATGGAGCGATGAGGTGCGGCTCCCGTTTCAGGTCAATTTCACGACCGGGAGCTTCATATGGCTCCGCGAACCGGAATCCACCGGGCATCACCGCCTGGTGGCGGCGGTCCCTGCGGAAGGCGGTGTGGTCACGTATTATTCGGATGACGATGGCATGAGCTGGAACGGCCCGTCCAATCTCATATTCTCCCCCGAGTTTCCGGGCCGCTGGACCAATCCGGCGGGTTCTCCCCAGATGGTGGAGCTCGAGAACGGGAAACTCTGGATGCTCACGCGCAACTCTCAAGATCATCTGTGGGAATGTTTTTCCGACGACTGGGGAAAGAGCTGGACCGATCCCCGGCCCTCGCGCTTTGTGGGCATATTCAGCAATGTGCGGCTGAAACGCCTTCCCGACGACCGGCTTTTGATCATGTGGCTCAACTCTCTGCCTCGCACCGGCGTGACGCGAGAGGGCAGTTTTCACAATACGGCCCGGGATATCCTCCACGCCGCCATCTCCGAGGATGACGGGCTTTCATGGATCGGCTTCCGGGAGGTCGCGTTGGACCGTCAGCGGCATGAGCTGGTGTACTCGTGGGTCCCGGCCTATGATGCGGGCATTCATCATCAGAAATTCACGGTCACCGAGGATAACAAGGCGATCCTGTTCACAGGACAGGATGACGACGCCATAGGTCGCGAGTCTTTGCACCGTCAGGCCTTGATCTTTGACCTGGGTTGGTTGTATGAACGCAGCCGGTACACAGATTTTTCCAACGGCTACGATGATCTCAGCGTTTTCAAGCTGTCGGCGGACCGCTGGGGTGACACGAATTATTACTCCCGGGTCTTGGGGGCCAGCCTGATCGAACATCCGGACCGACCGTTCCATCGCGTGCTGCAGCTGGGTCGGGAGCGGTGTGATTGGGTGTTCAGCGAACAGGACGGAGCCTGCTGGAATTTCCCCATCGGCAAGTCGGGTTCTTTGGAAACACGTATCTTGTTGCGGAAGGGTTTCCGAGGCGGGCTGATCAGCCTGACCCATTGTTTCATTTCCCCCTCCGATGATGCGGGAGACGCCGGCGCGATGTATGTGCTCGAAATTCCTGCCGACGGCCGGCTCTCTATCGGTTCAACGCTGGAGCCGCAGCGATGGCACGCCATCCGCTTGGAATGGAACGGAACCCTGGATCAGGAGATCCACCGCTGCCGCGTGTATGTCGACGGGCAGCAGCAGGCCGAGAGCCTGCGGCTGCTCAATTCTTCTCTGAACGGGATCTGCTATGTCCGCTTCCGTTCCACCGCTGAAGAAGAGGACCTGGCCGGATTTCTGGTGGAAACCATTCGCGCCGAGATCGATGGCCTTTGAACGGCCGTTAACGGCATTGCATCTTGCGGGAATTTCTTTTAAACTCTGGCACCATGGAACACGAACCAGCCGGCCGGGCGAACGGCATGGAGACTCCTGATTCGGGCCTTCCCCGCGTCCTGGGGCTGTGGGATATTGTCGGGATCGTGATCGGAGGGATTGTCGGTTCCGGAATATTCATCGTTCCCGCCGCCATCGCCGCCCAAGTCGACGCCCCGGTGCTATTCTTGGCCGTATGGGTGGTCGGAGGCATACTGAGCTTTTTCGGGGCCTTGAGTTTTGCGGAACTGGGGGCGGCCTATCCCCAAGCCGGAGGGGTGTACGTCTATCTGCGCGAGGCCTATGGATCGGCGGTGGCTTTTCTGTTCGGCTGGACGCTGTTTCTGGTGATCGACTCCGGAGCGGTGGCCACGCTGGCGGTGGCCTTTTCCACCAAATATCTTCCCTTCTTTTTCCCCATGTCGCCCCCGGTCGCCAAATTGGTGGCGGTGGTGTTCGTGCTGGCCCTGGTGGCGGTCAACTACGTGGGCGTCCGCTGGGGAGCCAATCTGCAGAACCTGCTCACCATCATCAAATTCGGGGCGCTGGCCGCGGTGTGCCTGATCGTGTTTGTATGGGGAAGAGGAGACGCCGCCAATCTTGTCTCCCCCTACCCCGGATCCTTCAATCTAGGCTTGTTGGGAAGCTTCGGGGTGGCGCTGGTGGCCGTGCTCTGGGCGTATAAGGGATGGGAGGCCGCCACCTACAGCGTGGGCGAAACCAGGAATCCGGGCCGGAATCTGCCCTTGGGGTTGTTCATCGGAACCCTGGCGGTGATCGGAATATACATCATCACAAATCTGGCATATCTGTATCTCTTCCCCACCGACCGGATCGCCGCCTCCGACCGGATTGCCAGCGATGCCATGAGTCTTGCCATCGGTCCGGTGGGTGCCTCCATTATCGCGGTCATCATCCTATTCTCCATCACCGGAGCCGCCAATCAGGTGCTGCTGACCTCTCCCCGGGTGTATTACGCCATGTCGCGCGACGGCCTGTTTTTCAAAAGGATCGCCGATGTTCATGCCCGCTTTCTGACCCCCCATGTCTCCATCCTGGCCATCGGCGCCTGGAGCGTCATCCTCAGCCTGTCGGGGACTTTCGAACAGCTGTTTACCTACGTCATTTTCGGTCAATGGATCTTTTTCAGCTTGACGGCAGGCGCTGTGCTGCTGCTGCGCCGTAAGCGGCCGGATCTGCCCCGGCCGTACCGTGTATCCGGCTATCCAATCACCCCCGTGATTTTTATCCTCTCCGCCCTGTTTATCTCATTGAATACGCTGATCAATGAATTTTGGAACGCCCTGGCCGGACTCGTCATCATAGCGGCGGGACTCCTGGCCTATCTTTATTGGAAACGAAGATCTGATAAGGCTTAAATCTGATCTATCGTCCGCAAAATCTTCCATCTAGAGGGTTTTTTCATGGGCTGCATCTCCGTCGACGTAAGGCGCCGATAATATGAAGGTTACCGTATAGATCGGCATTTTTTAAAGTTAGTCAGACCAATTTCGCTCCTTCCCGACGACTAATAGCTGTGGAGGTTCCATGTCTGATTGGGATAAAGACTGCTGCGGCACGTGTCCTTTCAATGGTGTGAACAAGGGTGAACTGGTCCCCGCGAAAAGGAAGAGTAATTTCTTCTGCGAGACCCGCAATTTTGTGATCCAGGATCCCTACGGCACCTTCTGCAACAATCATCCCCTCCGAAACCCGCTGTGGATGAAAACGCCTCGCGGCCCCATATGGGCCGCGGTGCACGTGTCGTTCGATTGCAAACCGCTGGATGAAGGCATCATCATTCCGACCGAGCTCGTCCCTCCCCAGGGCGAGGGCCATGTCTTTCGCATTCCCTATTTCCGGCTGGTGCGGCCGCTTCAGGGGGAGGCGGGCGTGTGTTCGGTATGCGGGGAGGCCCGTGAAGAAACCATCATCCTGCTGCTTGATCAGGAAAAGAAGTTCTTCTGCAGCGCGGCCCATTATTACCAATGGTGGCTGAAGACCGATCCCATAGCCATCACCTATCAGGTGCGCACGCCTCTGGATACGGATGCGGTCCGGCATAGGCTCAAAGCGGTCCCGGAAAGACTCTCCGAGGGACTCTCGGTTCTGGCTGAAGGGGATACCGAGTGGGTCATGGATGCCCTGCGGGAGATCGACGATCTGCTGGTTGAGATAAGGAACGGCAAGAACAAGCTCATGTATAAGGCCGTACACTCTCAGCAGCCGGAATTCGACCTTCCCCAATTCTATGATACGCTCTCGCCGTACCTGCTTCAGATCCAATCCGGCCTGACCGTAGCCGGAGACCTTCTGCGTAGGCCGGACCCGGACTTTAAGGCCATAAGCGAGAGTGTCACTCAAATCGGCCGGGCAGTGGGTTCATACCTGCGCCGTGAGTGGTGCCACTAACGGGAACGGCGATCAAGAGATCTTTCTCCGGCTAAAGCCTTAGAGCGGCATGCCCACATGATGTCCAAAGATCCGGCAGGTCGGATCATCCTGTGGGATTGATCCGTCCGGCCGGGAGTAGAACACTCCATCGAATCGAACCGCATTCCCGCTCATGGGATTGACAGAGTGGGATGGAATCCCTATGATGACGCCGGGGTGTAGGATCGAATGCCGCTTGAGTGTCCCCTATGTGCAACGGATAATCCCGAATCCGCTCAGTTCTGCTCGGAATGCGGTAATCGACTCCAGACCACCGTCGAAAAGGATGAGCCTTACACCAGAACTCTGCTAGCTCCCCGGGATGAGCTGACCACCGGTGCCACCTTCGCCGAGCGTTTCCAGATCATCGAAGAAATCGGAAAAGGAGGCATGGGCCGGGTCTACAAGGCTTTCGATACCGAGGTCCAGGAAAAAGTCGCCCTGAAGCTCATAAAGCCCGAGATCGCAGCCGACCACGGCACGATCGAACGTTTCCGGAACGAACTGAGGCTGGCCCGCAGGATCGCCCACCGCAATGTGACCCAGATGTTCGAACTGGGGAAATACGCCGGGGCCTATTACATCACCATGGAGTATGTCCCGGGAGAAGACTTGAAGAGCTTTATCCGTCGTGTCGGCCAGCTTCCGGTGAGCAAGGCTCTGGCCATCGCCACTCAAATCGCCGCGGGGATGACTGAGGCCCACCGTTTGGGAGTCATCCATCGTGATCTCAAGCCGCGCAATGTCATCATAGACAAGGAAGGCAACGCCCGGATCATGGATTTCGGAATCGCACGCTCCATCGCCTCCTCGGATTTGACCGGGAGAGGGATCATGGTGGGGACGCCCGAATACGTTTCCCCTGAACAGGCAGAGACTAAGGATGTGGATGGACGGTCCGATATCTATTCTTTCGGTGTCGTTCTCTTCGAGATGCTCACCGGGCGCGTTCCCTTCGAGGGGGAAACCCCGCTGGGAGTGGCCGTAAAACACAGGACCGAAAAACCGCCGCGCCCGGAGAGCCTCAATCCTCAGATCCCGGGAGAGCTCAGCCGCCTGATCCTGAAATGCTTGGAAAAGGACCGCGCGCACCGCTATCCTTCGGCCGAGGCCCTGATGAACGATCTCAAGGCGATTCAGGGCGGACTCCCCACCGCCGAAACCGCGGCAACCAAAAAGCGGCCGACCTCCTCCAAGGAGATCACGGTCACCGTCGACTTGAAAAGACCGTTGCTGCTGGTGGTCGTTTTTCTGATTCTGGCCGTCACCGTGTTCATCATTTGGCGCACGCGTTCCCGTTCGGGTCTCACGACGGCTCCATCAGGCAAGCCTGCCTTGGCCGTGATGTATTTCAAAAACAACACCGGCGAGGCGGAGATGGATCACTGGCGCGCCGCACTGGCCGATCTGCTGATCACGGACCTCCATCAATCGAAGTATCTGCGCGTGCTCAGCGGGGAGCAGCTGTATCAGATCCTGGATGACCTCGGTGCGGCCGACACCGTCGCCTACTCCACGGAAATCCTCCGTGAAGTGGGGAAAAAGGGGAGCGTGGGGCGCGTCTTGATCGGAAACTATACCGAAGCGGGCGGCAAGTACCGCATCAACGTCTCCCTGCAGGATGCCGGCAGCGGGGAAATCCTGGCCTCTCACAGTGTGGAAGGCCAGGGGGAGAGAAGCTTTTACGCCATGGTGGACGCCCTGACCACCTGGATCAAATCGCACTTTCCCCTCACCGACCGGGAGCGAGCCGATGACATCGATTATGAGGTCGAGAAGATCACCACCGGTTCCCCCGAAGCCCTCAAGATCTACAGCGAAGCCCGGCGGCTGCATCTCCAGGCGGACTATGCGGAAAGCATCACCCGCATGCAGGACGCCCTGAAGATCGATCCTGACTTTGCCATGGCATACCGATCGGTGGCGGTGTCATGGTCCAATCAGGGATACAAGCCCGCCCGTGACAAAAACATGGAAAGAGCGTTCGAGTTGAGCGACCGGGTCTCGGAGCGGGAGCGGCTGATCATCCGCGGTGACTATTTCATGTCCACCGAGCGCACCTATGACAAGGCTATCGAGGCGTACGGCCATCTGCTCAAGCTCTATCCCGATGATTTGATCGGAAACACCAACCTCGGCATCGTCTATTTCGGGCTGGAGGAATACGATAAGGCTATTCCGCTCTACGAGAATAATATCCGGAATCAACCCGCCGGCATGCTGGCCTATTGGAACCTGGCTGAGACCTATATGGCCATGGGCGAGTATGGGCAGGCCCGCAGAATCCTCGAGAGATATAGGGAACACGATCCGGATAATCTCGATGTGATCTGGAAGATCGGAGAGATCTGTGTCTTCTCAGGGGAGTATGATCGTGCCCTTTCTCTATTGGATGACATGGTTGAATCCGGATCCGCGAATCCCTATCGAGCGAGCCATGCCGCCGCCACCATCGCCTCGCTCCAGGGGGAACTGTCATTGGCCGAGAAGAAGTTTCGGGAACTGCCCGAAGGCGCCCCCGATCGGAGGAACGGGCTGGCCTATCTCTATTTGATTCAAGGCAGGTTCCTGGCAGCCCAACAGGTGCTGCAAAAACCAGCGCGTCTCTATTACACCCTTGCGGATGTCCTGCTCAAGAGCGGGCTGCCGGCGGAAGCCCTCGAGGAGTTCGAAAAGGAGCTGCGGGATGCCGTCCGGAACAAGGATCTCAGGTGGCAGGCCCATGTGCTCCACAGCAAAGCCTTGGCCTATCTCGATTTGGCGGATGAGCCCGAGGCGCGGCGCATGGCCGATGAGATCCGAGCGTTGGTCGAATCCGGATTCAATCAAAAACTTATGCGCTACCATCACCATCTCATGGGTTCGATTGAGCTTCGAAGCGGCGTTTTGAGACGCGCCGTATCGCTGCTGGAGAGAGCCGTCGAGGGCCTGTATTTTCCGGAAAGCAATTTCCCGGCTGTGCACCCCAAGTTTTACACCTCGCTGGCCGGGGCCTATTTCAAGAACGGAGACCTCGCCGGGGCGGCCGATATTTACCGCAAGATCATCCAGCTCAACCTGGGAAGAATTCAGGACGGAGACCTCTACGCCCTCGCGTTCTATCATCTGGGAAGGATCTCGGAAATCCGCGGCGAGAATCAGGGAGCCCGGCGGAATTTCCGGCGGTTCCTGGAGCTCTGGAAAGAATCCGATCCCGGGCGCCGGGAGGTGGAGGATGCCCGGCAGAGGCTTGAGCTTCTGCAGGAATGAACGGCTTTCAGGTCAGGTGTGGAATGAACGTTTTTTTGACAAGTCTGATGCTGCTGATGGCCGGCACTCTCCAGGCCCGTGTCAAGGTCGGTCTTGAAAACCTGATCAGCGAACGCCTCGACCTGATACGCGGGAAGCGCCTCGGGATTATCGCCAACCACACCTCCCTCGACGGCCAAGGCCGGCACATCGTGGACCTCCTCGCCCGCCACGCCCGGGTTGCGGCCGTCTTCGCTCCCGAACACGGATTCCGCGGCGATGTCGAGGACGCCGCCTCCATCCGCGACGAGACGTATAAGGACATCCAAGTCCACAGCTTGTACGGGGAATTCCTGGCTCCGACTCCGGGCATGCTGCAGGACGTGGATGTTCTGGTGTATGACATCCAGAGTGTGGGGGTCAAATTCTACACCTTTGTCTCCACCCTATTCCTGGTGTTGAAGGCGGCGGCGGATGCCGGGATTCCGGTCATTGTGTGCGATCGACCCAATCCCATCGATGCCACTCGATTGGAGGGGGCCGTCACCAGCCCGGCCTATGCCGGCTTCGTGGGAGTCATTCCCCTCCCTATCCGCTACGGCATGACCTTAGGGGAACTGGCGCGTCTGTTCAACCACGAAAGCTTCGCCGGATTCCGGATTCAGGCTGACCTGACTGTGATCCCCATGACCGGATATCGGAGGAGTATGTGGTTTGATGAAACGGGCTTTCCCTGGACCGGAACCTCTCCCAACCTGACCACCCTGGAGACGGCGGCGGTCTATCCCGGAATGTGTCTGCTGGAAGGCACCAATCTCTCCGAAGGTCGGGGTACGGATGCGCCGTTCCTTACCGTCGGGGCGGCTTATATCGATGCCGAGAAATGGCTGACAGCGCTCCCCCGTGAGGTGCTTAGGGGAATCCAAGTCGAGCCGGTGGCGTTCACGCCCCGTTCCATGCCCGGAGTGGTGTCCCGACCCAAGTATTCGGGGAAGCGCTGCCGGGGGCTGCGTTTCAAGGTGAGCGACCGAGACCTATTGGAGCCCATCCCTCTGGCGGTCGCCCTGCTCTGTGCCGCCCAAAGACTCTATCCCAAACAGTTTAAGATGAACCAATATTTGGATAGACTTTGGGGCAATGAAAACCTGAGGGCCATGGTGGGGGAGGGTGCCGATCACCGCCGCATTATGGATACCTGCCGCGAAGGAATCGAGAGATTCAGGGTCGTCCGGGATAAGTATCTTGTTTATGAATAAGATTCACGGCGGATTTTGTTTCGCCCGGCGTCGTATCGGCTTCAGGTGGACGCATAGGATTTGAGGACAGAGCTGACAGGATTGGCGCGTATCTTCTTCAAGGCCTTGGATTCGATCTGGCGGATCCTTTCCCTCGTGACGCGGAACTTTCGCCCCACTTCTTCCAGCGTATGTTCCCGCTCGTCATTCAAACCGTAGCGCAACCGGAGGATCTTTGATTCCCGATCCGAAAGCTGGTCCAGCGCCCCTTCGATCTGTTCCTTAAGGCTTATGTGAATCACCGTTTCGGGAGGCGAAGGCAGGTAGGAATCTCTGATAAAATCACTCAACTGCCCGTCGCCGCTGTTTCCCACCGGAGTCTCGATGGATATGGGGTCCTGGATGACCTTCAACAGTTTTTTCACCTTCGTTGTCGGTATCTGCAGTCTTTCCGAAAGTTCTTCCGGTGTGGGTTCCCGACCGGTGGTTTGGATGTACGCTTTGTTCAATCGGTGCAGTTTCTGCAGCTGTTCGGTGACATGCACCGGGACCCGGATCGTCCGGCCTTGGTCTGCAATTGCGCGCGTGATGGCCTGACGGATCCACCACGTGGCATAGGTCGAAAATTTATTGCCCAGCCGGTATTCGAATTTTTCCACCGCCCGCATCAAGCCCAGGTTGCCTTCCTGGATCAGGTCCAGGAGCGGCAGTCCCCGGTTCTGGTATTTCTTGGCGATGGATACGACCAGCCGCAGATTAGCGGCCACCAGTGCTTGTTGGGCCTCGTCGCGAATATTTTTTCCGGCGGCGATGCCCCGCAGTACGCATTGGGCCTGCTGAGCATCCGGCGTGTTAGCGTCCCGGCTGATCTCCTGTCTGAGCCGTAGATGAATGCACTCGATGATGCCATCCATCACTTTGGGACGGATATTCAATCCGGTGACGAGCCGCTTGAGGCGGATCACGGCCCGCCCCATCGCGAAATCGCCTTTGCGCTTGGATTGCAGCCGCATTAAGAGCCGCGCCGTCTTTTTGATATCTTTAAAACGTCCTTGGATCTCGCTTAATCGAGCATGATACTGGGCGGATCCGATTTCGGTCTCGTTCAGCTCGAAAATCGTGCGGCCGGCATCCGGATTCTTTTTGAGATCCTCTTCCAGCTTCAAGATCTCTTCGAGGATCAGGGGAGTGCGGCAGAGAGCGTTGACCATCATGCTGCCGCCTTTTTCGATCCGTTTGGCCAGCGTCACTTCCTCCTCTTGGGAGAGCAGCAGGACACTCCCCATCTCCCGCATGTAGAGCTTCACGGGATCGGTGGTGGGTGCCAAGCTCGGATCGGATTCCCCCCCCGCTTGTTCAGGGATTTTTAGATAATCTCCCTCGTCTTCCACAATCCGGGCCAACAGCCTGGATATCTCGGGATCATCGAAATATTTATTGTGATGCGACATAGGTATCTCTCCTATAATTCCTATCTAATTAATATAACGTCTAAGGATACCTCATCGTTGCAATTTTTTCCAGCTTTTTTTGAGTTGCCTGCCTGCTTTTTTTATCGTAAGCTGGATGCATTGAAAGGCATTCGAGAGGAGGGCCCCGTGGCGACGTATATCATCTTCAGCCGGGTATCGCCCGAAGCGTTCAGCGATCCCTATGAATTCAAAAAAATTGCGGAAACGGTCGCATCCAAGATCCGCGCGCAATGCCCTGGTGTGCGCTGGCGTGAAAGCTATGCGGTCAACGGCCGTTTCGACGTCATCGACATCATAGAATCCGACGACACCAAGCAGGTCATGAAAGCGGCGATGATCATTCGAGCCTACGGGCATTCGATTACTGAGACCATGGAAGCCACACCCTGGGAAGAATTCCTGGGAATGATTTGATCTGAACCTAATCTTCCCCTGCCGCGTTTAGATTAGTGGGGGAGCGGCGCGTCGGCCGGGCCGTTCCATTCGGATAGAGAGGAATCATCCATAATTTTGGAGGATACGAAACTCGAAGAAGGAGGGAAGATTGGCTAACAATGACGCAACCACCCAAGCGGCTGCACTCGCCCGCCGCCAAATTTCCGGACCGGCGGTGGGGCTGTTGGTCACCGGTATCGTGGGCGGTCTTTTTGCCCTCATCACCATGGTGGGTACTGGTTTGGGGTCGCTCGTCGAGCTTGGCAGCCGCTGGCTTGAAGACCTCCCCGAGTGGTACGAAGAAATGTACCAAGGCGCCTTCGCCTTCGGGGGAGCGCTGGTTGAGCTTCTGGTGGCGGCCTTCATTATCTATGCCGCCCTGAAGATGAAAGATCTTCAGCAGTGGGGTATGGCGGTGGCGGCCAGCATACTCGCCATGCTGCCGTGCGTGAGTCCTTGCTGCATCATCGGCCTGCCCATAGGCATCTGGTGCCTGGTGGTTCTTATGCGGCCGGAAGTCAAGGATTCCTTCATCTAGGTTCCGTCATGGATCCCGTCGAAGGCCTTCCGGGCCGTGCCGATCCAAGCCATTCCGATTGGGAAAAGCAGCGCCTCTCCCATGGGGTGGTGCTCTTTGTCTGTGCCTCTCTCCTGGCGGGAATTTTGCTGCTCTCGCCGGTGCATCCGGGCGGACCCGGTCTGCACATTTTCCATCTCGAGCTTCCCCCCGCTTGCACGTTCCGAGCCCTCTTCGACCTGCCGTGTCCGGGGTGCGGACTGACACGATCGCTGGTGGCCGCGGCACACGGGGATCTCGCCGACAGCTGGACTTTTCACCGGTTGGGCGCCCTCACGCTGCTCTATATCTTGCTGCAGGCAGGGTACCGCTTGGGGATGCTGACGACTCCCTCCCGAACGGTGCGTCTTTTCGGCGACGGCGGGAGGCTGAACCGGGGGATCATCGCCCTGGCCGCGCTCTTTGGGGGCAATTGGCTTTTGAATCTGGCTTTGTTGTTTTGATTCTCAGCCTATCATCCGCCCGGGTTCCATCGGGCGTTGCTGCCACAACCGCCCCGGAAGCGGAATCGAGTATTCCAACCAGGAGGGTGTCATGGCCTTTCCCCTCCATTTCACACCTAAGCAAATGATAAAAAAAGGCATAATGGATGTTCGGCGGGTGAGGAAGGGGGGTCGTCGAACAGGTCTTTAGGCGCCGACCGGAACTTCACACAATATGCATGGAATTCATCGAGACTTGTGTTTAGAATAGAAAGGCGATGACGGCCTTGCTGATCTTTTTGGGAGGAATGAGCATGGCTGTCGGCCTGGCAGGATGCGTGATTCCCGGGGTTGCCGGCCCTCCGTTCTCCTTTCTGGGATTGATTCTGCTCTCCGCGGCCAAGCATTGGGAACCGTTTTCGCCCGGTTTTCTCTTCGCCATGGCCGCCCTCACCATCGTTGTGACCGCGTTGGATTATATCGTGCCGGCCGTTGGGGCGCGAAAATTCGGTGCCGGCCGGGCCGGCTTTTGGGGAGCGGTGGCAGGCATGTTATTAGGCCTGTTGTTCATGCCGCCCTTAGGATTGATCATAGGGGCGTTCCTGGGAGCGATCGGGGGAGAGATGCTGGCCGGAAGACAGACGCAGGAGGCGCTGCGCGCCGGATGGGGCGTTTTCGTGGGCGTGATGACGGGCATGCTGCTCAAACTGGTGGCTTCGGGCATCATGACATTCTTTTTCATCCAGGCCTTGTTCTAGCTTGGACAGGTATCCGGACGTCCGGAATGAATACGGCCGATGAACGGCCGCGGCCGCCGGGTTCCATCGATATCATGTGCAACACAGCTGATCTGAGGAGGAGCGACATGACGCGGACATCTTTAGCTGCGGTGATGCTGGCCGGAACGGCGATCTGGTTCTCCGCCTGCCGGAGTGCTCCCGGGCTTGAAGTCAAGCGGGAAGATCTGCTGGAGGTCGACCGGGCGTTTTCCCGGGCCTCCGTCGCGATCGGGAGGCCGGCGGCCTTCTTGCAGTATATGTCTGAGGAGGCCGTGCTCTATCCCCTTCAGGGGGAACCGATTCGCGGGCGGGAGGAATTCCGGCGGATTACCGCTCCGGCTTCGCCGGAGAGTGACCGTGCCAGCCTGGAGTGGAACCCTTTTTTTGCCGATATCTCTTCCTCTGGAGATCTGGGATACACCCTAGGCAGCTACACGGCGACCCAATCCAGGGAGGACGGCCGAAAGGACGTGAGCCGAGGTTACTATGTGACCATCTGGAAAAGACAGGAAGATGGAAGCTGGAAGTTCGTGTTCGACGGCGGAAACCAGGCTCCCGCCGCTCGACCGGATAAGAAAGACTAGGCGGGAGATGGTTTGCACCGCTGCCGTAAGATATATAGAATGGGAGCCGCGGCTCAGGAAAGGTAAAGGCATGAATCGACAGGCGAGATATGACAAAGAATTCGAACGGGGGGCGGGATGAGGTCTTCGCAACCGAACCGGTTTCTGACCGTGTCGGGATTGGCTTTCATGTGCGGGCTTATGATCGGACCGGGCTTGGGATGGACCCGGGGATCGGAAGAAAAAACCGGCTGGATGCCTGTCCCGGGCCGCATCATGACACGATGGGCAAAGGAGGTGACCCCCGATAATGTCCACCCGGAGTACCCCCGCCCCCAGATGGTCAGAGACGATTGGATGAATCTCAATGGGTTGTGGGAATACGCCATACAGCCGGTCGATGTCGGTGACCGGCCGAGGGCATTCAGCGGCAGTATACTGGTGCCTTTCCCGGTGGAATCGGCCCTCTCGGGAGTGGGCAGGCCAGTGGGGGAGACAAATCGGTTGTGGTACCGCCGGACTTTCCGTGTTCCCAAGGATTGGAAGGATCAGCGCACGCTGCTGCATTTCGAAGCCGTGGACTGGGAGACCACGGCCTGGGTCAATGGGCATAGAGTGGGATTTCACCGCGGCGGATACGATCCATTCAGCTTCGACATCACCAATGCGCTGGAAGACTCGGGGGATCAGGAGATCGTGCTGTCGGTGTGGGATCCGACGGATGCCGCGACTCAGCCGCGGGGAAAACAGGTCCATAACCCCAGAGGGATCTGGTACACGGCGGTCACCGGGATCTGGCGCACGGTATGGCTGGAGCCGGTTCCTGAGGTCCACGTACAAGAACTGTTCATCACCCCGGATCTGGAGCGGGAACGCGTGTGGGTCCGCACCCAGTGTGGGGGCGACGCGACCGCCTATGGGGTGGTTCTGGAGGCGCTGGACGGAGAGCGCTTGGTGGCGATAAACGGCGGCCGCGTGGGGCGCGATGTCCCGGTCTCCATCCCGAGCCCCAAGTCTTGGTCGCCGCAATCTCCTTTTCTGTACGGCTTGCGCGTCAAGCTGGAGGACGGTTACGGCCGGGATGTCGACGCGGTGGAGAGCTATTTCGGAATGCGGCATATCGAGGTTGAAAAAGACGGGAACGGATTGAACCGGTTGTTTCTCAACGGTTCTCCGCTTTTCCAGTTCGGGCCGCTCGATCAGGGCTGGTGGCCGGATGGATTGTACACCGCGGCCAGTGACGCCGCTTTGCGTTACGACGTGGAGGTGACCAAAGAGTTGGGATTCAATCTGTTGCGCAAGCATGTCAAGATTGAACCGCGGCGCTTTTATTACTGGTGCGACCGGCTGGGTGTTTTGGTCTGGCAGGACATGCCCAGCGGTGATGCCTATATCCGCCGCGCAGACCCGGACCTGCAGCGCTCGCCGGAATCCGAGGCCCAGTTTATGGATGAATTAAGCCGCATGATCTTGATCCTGTACAGCCACCCCAGCATCGTTATGTGGGTGCCTTTCAATGAAGGCTGGGGGCAGTTCAAGACCGCCGAGGTCGTGCAGCGCATCAAGGACTTGGATCCCACGCGGTTGGTGAACAACGCCAGCGGCTGGTCCGATCGCGGTGTGGGCGACGTCCATGATGTGCATGCCTATCCGGGGCCTATGGCCCCCGGGAACGAGGAAGAGCGAGCGGCCGTATTGGGAGAGTTCGGAGGCCTGGGGCTGCCAGTCCTGGGCCACACCTGGCAGGATGAAAAGAATTGGGGCTACCGCTCCTATCAAACTCCCGCCGAACTGACCGCAGCCTACCTGGATCTGCTGGCAAAATTGGAACCGCTGATCGACAACGGGCTGGCCGCGGCGGTTTACACCCAGACTTCGGATGTGGAGATCGAGGTCAACGGTCTGATGACCTATGATCGGGACTTGATAAAGATGGATAGGCAGCAGGCCGTTTCCGCCAACCGGGCGGTGGTGGACCGCTTAAAGAACCGCCGGCCTGATGGCCCGAACGGTTCGGCGGGGAGGCCGAAATGACGAAAGAACATGTGAAACCACAGGGGGAGGCGACGGTGTTGGTCCAGGGATCACCCAAGCACCGGAGTGATCCGTGAGTGAGCCGGGGCCTCGGGAGCGGTGTCGTTTCTGGCCGGCCGTTTTTCTGGCCTGGTTGATATTTCTAGCGCTGGATTTCCTGTCCCACGCCACCCTCCTGAGCTCTCTGTGGGCTAAGGACCTCGCCGCCTTGAAATCCCCGGAAGAGCTGTTCCGTTTGATTCCATTCGGGTACCTGAGTTTTTTGCTGCTGACCTTGCTGATCGGATCCGTCTATGTTCGCCTCTATCCCGAGGGAGGTTCGCCGGGTATCGGCCTGCGGTTCGGGATGTGGTTCGGACTCCTTTTTGCAGCGTCGAACTTCTTGGCTTGGCATTCGGTGTTCCGGCTTCCAGTGCTTTTTGCGGCGCTGGCCAACGGAGTCTATTGGGTGGAGATGACGGCGGTGGGATTGGTCTTCGGATATTTGATGCCGCTGCCATCCGTGGGCAGGCGCGGTTGGATCTTGGCCGGGATTGCGTTTATGATCCTGATGGTGGGGATCATCATTCAAAGTCTGGGGGCCGGCGCAGCCGGCCCGGGTCGCTAGGTCGGCCTCCCGCTATTGACATGGATATTCGGATCCGGATTTTTTGAGGATGCGTAGGATTAATTGCGACTAAAACGATATAATACCCATCCAGGTGCATGCAAGGCCGGGAATGATGTGATAGAATGAGTTCGAAGAGAAGACAAGGGGAGGTGGCGGAATGAACGCGCGATTATGCCTGATCGGACCGCTCGTGATCTTATTTTTGGCGGGGACATTTTCCGGCGGAGCCGAATTTCAGGAAGAAGACTATGTTTTGCTGCCGCCGCGATCCATCCTGGGCGAGGGCATCTATAACAACGCATTACAGCTTATCATCGACGGCGATCTTGCCGGTGAGGGCGATCCTTGGAACAGCGACCGATGTGTGTATTGGGAGGATGAGGAGGCATATTTTATCGTCGACCTGGGTGCGGAAAGCTTGGTCGTGGACCTGCTTCTGCAGGTGGACGACAACGATATTTATACGGTGGATCATTCACTGGACGGGGTGAATTTCTCGCCTTTCCACGTCTTCTATGTGGGCTATGGAGAAAGCGGCGTCGGGATAGACACCATGAGCACCAATCCCGGAAGCCCTCACTATGCCTCGCTCCCCGAAAAGGATCCGGTGCGGGCACGCTTCCTCCGGCTCAGCGCCACGAGCGGGGACGGCAAGTACGCCCTGGCCGAATTCCATGCCTTCGGCTATCCCGAGGCAGAGGCGGAATCGTCGGAATTCGATCGGCTGGAGCCTGAAAACATCCAAGGCTTCGGAGAATTCTCTCAAACGGCCGACCTGCTTGTTGATGGATTCACGCCGGCCGAAGGCAGCTCCTGGGAAGGGGATGATGTCATCGCTTGGAGTGATCCCGAGGTGTATTTCATCGTCGATCTGGGCGGCCGGCGGAATGTGACCGCCTTGGAATTCCAAGTGAACGGCCGAAACGGATACCGCATCGACTATTCCCTTGATGACTTGACCTACATTTCCATGGTGACGTGGACCGGAACCGGAGGCGATATCGAATCGGGGATGGAGACCGTCAGTACCGATCCATCCAATCCCGAATACGTGGCGGATCTGGATTTTTTTCCGGTGGACGCCCGCTACATCAAAATTTATGCGGTTGAAGGCCCGGGACCTTTTGCGGTTTCCGAGATTCAGATTTTCGGCCGCTAGGCCACCCAGAATACCCTCTCCCTCTCGATGTGCTATAATGGCCTCGGTTCGATGTCAAGTGCCATTCAATCAAGGAGGATAATCCCATGGAACAGCCCGAGATCCAAGAGATAGCAGCGGATGTTCTGGTGATCGGGGCCGGTCCGGCCGGAGCGGCCGCCGGGCTTTATACGGCACGCGCCGGGCAGAAGACCGTGATCCTGGCAGGGAAGGCGAGTTCCAAGCTCGAGCTGGACTATATGGTGGAAAATTACCCCGGATTCGTATCCATCAACAGCCGCGAGCTGTTGGAAAAATTCCAGGATCACGCCCGGCATTTCGGGGCCGAGATCATCGAGGCGGATGCCATGGATATCAACCTGGCTATGGATCCCAAATTCGTGGTGACCAAACAACACATGATCGAGGCCCGCTCCGTCATCATCGCCACCGGACGGACCTCCGCCTCCAAGGACCGGATTCGCGGGGAGGAAGATTTGGTGGGCATGGGAGTCAGCTTTTGTGCGACCTGCGACGGCCCCCTTTATCGGGGTAAAAAGGTCCTGGCAGTGGGGAACTCGGACGAAGCGGCGGAGGACGTGCTCGCGCTGCGCCAGATGGGAGTCGAGGTGACCTGGCTGACAGGAGACGGGAAACCGGTTGCGGCATCTCCGGAGCTCGTGCAGGAGACCGAATCCAGAGGCGTGCCGCTCCTGGCCGGAAGCTTGGTGCTTGCCGTCCGAGGCGAAGGGAGAGTGGAGGAGGTCGAGTTCGAACAGGGCGGGAAGCGGCAACGTTTGCCGGTCGAAGGCGCGTTCATTTTCCGGGCCGTTCCCTTCTCTTCCCTTTATGCGAAATCCGGCCTGCAGATCGATCACCGCTCCTGTGTGGTGACCGGTGCCGCTCAAAACACCAACTTGGACGGCGTGTATGCGGCCGGAGACGTCACCTGCGGCGGCCTACAGATCGTGACCGCCGCCGGCGAAGGTGCGCGTGCGGCCATGTCGGTGCTTAAATATCTACGCAAAAAGAAATAGCCCGTTTCGTAACCCCGAAATTTCACCCCATGATTCATCCGTAAAGAGGATTGTCATTCCCTCCCTCACCCTTTACTATTTTTCTATACTAATGGGATATCTTTGATGAGGAGGCTCCTCGTGAGATCCTATAAAGCGCTGATAGTTTGCCTATGTTTGGGCCTGGGGATTTTCCTATATGGGACGCAGGAAAAGAAGCTGCGGGTGACCGCGACGGAAGCCCGCATATTCATCGAGCCGCATACCGAGAGCACCGTGATAGGCATTGTCAAACGCGGGGATATCCTGATCCTTTTCAATGCCGCCCGCGAGGCAAAATCCTGGTACTATGTTTCCTATTATTCCGAAGAGAAATGGGCGACCCTCACCGGATTCGTCGAGTCTTCCAAGGTGGAGGTGATGGGCGGCGCGCAACCAGAGCTGTCTGTCGAGCGTCTCCCTGCTAAGCCTGAAAAAAGGACGTCCCAAGCCCCGCCTCCCATGTCCGCCGCGGCCAAGCCGGCCGAAAAAGAATCAACGGCGATCAAAAAGCCGGGCTCGAGGTCCTCGGCGGCCGAGGTTGAGCAAAAAACAGAAACCACCGATGCCGCGAAGCCGCCGGAAAAGACGGCAGCGGGTGAATCCGCACCGGGTCGGGTGGGGAAGGCGGAGCTTGTCCGCTACACCGGGGAAGTCAAGATCACCGGCGAAACACCCGCCATCCGGGCGGCGGCAGGGGAATCCGCTCGCATTTTGCAGGTCGCCCGATTCGCTGAGATCCTGGAGTTGAACGGAAAGCAGGACGAATGGTACCGGGTGGTTTATCCGCGTTCCGACGGGATTGTCCTGGTGGGCTTTGTGCATCAGGGCCAGGTGGAGGTACTGTCGATATCGCCTCTGGATGCGGTAGCCGTAGAACATGTCACTCGACAGGAGAAATCTCCTCCCTCGGTTCCTCTCACGCGAGATCCAGAACCGGAAAAAGAAAAGACGGAGGGCGTCGATCCGGGCCAAGGCCAACCGGTTGAGTCCGAATCCGTTCGTGATCAAGTTACGGTGCGGGGGCCGTTTCCGGTGGGAGGCCGCCGTTTCGGCCTGGGCTTGAATGGAGGCTATGCACTCCCGTCCGAGAGTATTTATGGTGGCAACTCGGCGTTCGGATTGAGCTTCGCCTATTATCTTGACTCCCATCTGGCCCTGGAAATCGGCGCCTATCGCACCACCTCCCTGGTCGAGGGATCAGCGGAAGGGTTGAACGCCGGAAAGTTCACCACCCTTCCCCTGTCGGTCTCGCTGCTCGGGCGATACCCCCTCAGCGAACGAGTGGTTCCCTACGGCACTGCCGGGGCGGTATTCCACTTCAATTCGTTTAAGGTCTGTTCCAAGTGCCAGGAATTGTGGGATACGCTGGGATTCGACATCCGGGAAAGGGTGGACAATGCTTTGGGATTCCAGGTGGGAGCCGGAGTGGATTATATGCTGAACCGAACCATCGGCCTCAACGTGGATGTCCGGTATCAATTCATGAAGACCGGCGGGACATGGGCCATGACCGATCAGCTGAGCGGGTTGGATTCTTCGGGAGATCTGAAGGATTTGGACCTCAACACGCTCGTTTTTCGAGTCGGGGCCAAGATTTTTCTGAAATTTCTATAGGGGTCTAAAATGAGCGGGAAGAGACTTGAAATAATCGGTTGGGGCGCGGCGATCGCGATGGGACTCATCCTTAGCCTGGGAGGATGGCGGGACGCTCCCGTCCTTGCCGGGCCGCAAAGGGATAGCGGGCATCCGTTCATGGAGGCCCGCCTGGCCCAGCTGAATGATGTCTACCTTACCGAGGGACTTAAAGCCGCACGCCGTTTCGCAAGACGCCGCGGCATACAGGTGCAGGGACGAATGGTTCAAGTGGTGGTCGAGGCGGAACAATCGGGATCGGATCTCGAAGTGCAGGCGGCAGCGGTTCTGGTCGGCCGTGCGGTGGAGGAGCTGGGCGGCCGGATCGAGGTCGCACATCGACATATGGTGCAGAACATGATTCCCTTGGAATCCCTTCAAGCGCTGGCGGAGAATGCCGCCGCCCGATTCGTCCGGCTGCCGCTGCGGCCGATTCCGCTGACAACCAGCGAAGGAGTGGCCCAGACCGGAGCCGATCGGTGGCATGCCGTCCCGGCTTATCGAAACAGCGGAGAGGCGCCTGTGGTCTGTGTGCTCGATCTGGGATTTCAGGATTACAAGAGCCTGCTGGGAACCGAGCTCCCGGTGGATACGGAAGCCGTTTCCTTCCGCACGGACGGTGATATTGCGGCCGGGACGCCCCACGGAACAGCATGTGCGGAGATCATCCACGACATGGCGCCGAATGCCAAACTGGTCCTCGTCAATTACTCCACCGATGTGGAACATCATAATGCCGTGGAATGGATCATCAATCGCGGCGTCGATATCATCTCCTATTCACTCGGTTGGCTGAGTGCGGGCGCAGGTGACGGCAGCGGACCGATCTGCGAAGATGTCAAGAAGGCCCATCAAGCCGGGATCGTCTGGGTCTCGGCGGCCGGGAACAGCGGTCGGCAGCACTGGCAAGGCCGCTTCCGGGATCGCAACCAGGATGGTTGGCAGGAATTCGATGAGGCTGGATCGAAGGACGCCGACTATTTCGGCTTCTGGGTCGATAAGGGCGAAAGCTTTTCGGTGTGGATAAATTGGGACGATTGGGGATCCTGGAACGGCAGCCGGTATATCGGCTCGGAAGGCAACGACTACGATCTTTATGTGTATGACAAAAATAGAAACTTGGTGGACAGCTCGACCTACCGTCAGAGCAATGGTGCGGCGCCGATAGAGGGTCTGGTGCTCAAGGCCAGAGCCAAGGGCTGGCGTTACCTCCGTATCAAGAAGCGCAGCGCCGTGCGGGACTGCCGTATGGAGATCTTTGTGGTCAATGCGAGCGAGCTGGAGCACGTGGTTCCCTACGGCAGCATCAATGTGCCGGCGGATTCTTCCTATGCGCTGGCGGTGGGCGCCACGGATTGGGCCGGAGACTTTCCCCATCCTTACACTTCCATGGGCCCCACTAGCGACCAGAGAATCAAGCCGGATCTGACCGCCCCGGCGGGAGTCTCCACTCAAACCTACGGGAAGTTCAATTTTCACGGAACTTCGGCATCGACCGCCCATGTGGCCGGAGCGATAGCCTTAATCAAAGAAAAAACCTCCTATTCCCTGGATCAGATTCTGCAGTTGATAAAGATCCGAGCCTTAGATTTGGGGACCGCCGGAAAAGACAATCTATTCGGTGACGGTCGGCTGAAGCTGGCCAAATGATCGATCCACTCCCCTTAGGTCCCTTCTCGGGGGAGGCCGGCCGGTGGGATCAGGGGAGCGTGGGCAGGTCTCGGAATGCCGGCACATCTTCCATAGAGCAAGCGGCGAGTACGGCATGGATTATGGCTCGGCTCATGCATCGGGCCGCGGCTTCCCCCAAAAGGTTCATTTCCAGGATACGGGATGAGTCTTTTTCCCCCGGGTCCGGATTGCCGGACGCCAGGCAGAATACGGTATCCCCATCGAGCATGGTGTGCGCCGGGCGGATGGCCCGCGTGAGGCCGGCGTGTGCCATCTGAGCAATGCGTAAGGCTTGGGATTTGGACAATGCAGAGTCCGTGGCGACCAAGCCCAGGGTGGTGTTCTGCAAGAGATCCGAGTCCGCGACTCGAGCTGGGAGGCGGACACGGCGCTTCGCCGCCGGGCCGAATTCTCCCGCAATCTCCTGTTCGATCTCCCACGGCCGGCCGGTTCGGGGATCGATCACCGTTCCCCAAGAATTGACCGCCGCCATCCCGGCAACCGTGCGACCGGAGGGCAGGATTTCGCTCGCGGTGCCCACGCCGCCCTTGATACCTCCGGCTACGGCCCCGGTCCCGGCCCCGACGCTTCCGGTCTCGAAACGACCGGAAACGGCGGCCGTACAGGCGGCTTTTCCCCAGTCGGCGGTAACCGGAGGCACGGGGTTTCGTCCGCGACCCAGGTCGAAGAGTACGGCCGCGGGGACGATGGGAGCCACCAATCCATCTCCCGCCGGATATCCTATCCTCCTTTCGGAAAGCCAGCGCACCACTCCGTCGGCTGCGGCCAATCCGTAGACCGAACCGCCTGTGAACACGACGGCGTGGATCCTGTCGATCAGGTTTTCCGGCTTGAGGAGATCGGTCTCACGTGTCCCCGGCGCGGCTCCCCGGACATCCACAGCGGCCACTGCTCCCTCCGGACAGAGGACAACGGTCACACCGCTGGCCGCCTCCCGATCGGTGTGGTGTCCGACCGAGATACCATGGACATCCGTCAAGCAGTTGTGGGATCCGGTTCGGAGCATGGGCGCCTCCTTCGCATTTCTAGCTTAAATCATTCACCCGGGAACGTAAACCTCCGGTTTGATGGCTTGTTTACAAGGGAGGGAGAAGACTGTCCCCTTTTTATGGGGATTGGGGATTTTTGGCGGATTAAAAAGGGGACAGTCTGTGGTACAGGGCCAAAGAGGAAGTGTCAGGGGAAAATAAAGGAGGGAGAATCTCTAGGCCCGATATATAGAGAAACTTGCCTTTGGTTGGCAGTCCCTGACAGCGTGTAATTTGCATTTCATTTTATTATATGCAGGTTTAATGCCAAACTTCACTTCGTGTTATATTATTGAAAAAAAAGAAATAATGACGTGTCCCAATAAATGGAAATTGCCAGATTCTTTACACCTGTAAATAATATTTACATGAATCGACCTTTAAGCGGGTGATCTTCGGCCGTGGTCTTACAGCGCCGTTCCGAAGGAATGCGGCTTGACGTTATTTCCGCTTCAAGTTTATGGATCCGCCGGAGGAGCGAAGGGTGAGGTCCGGCCCGCCGCCGTTTATTTTGGCTTCCAGGGCATTGCGTTTGGCTTTACTTTGGAGGGTCACCGGGAGATCGGTCCGGACACGGCCTCCGCTGGTGCTGGCATCGATATCTACGGCAATACCTTCCGCCAATGACACGACCATCGAACCTCCGGAGGTCTTCAGATAGCAGTCGCCCTGTGGCTGTCGGGTGATGGTGGCCTTAATCGATCCGCCGGAAGTGTCGGCCCGGATGGTGCCCATCACCTCATGCACCGTGATACTCCCTCCCGAGGTGTGGGCGTCGACGTCACCGCGCGCCTGGCTGATGGTGATGCTCCCGCCTGAGGTGTGGACTTCGGTGTCGCCGTTCACCTGACCGATTGTGATGGATCCACCGGAAGTCCGGCCGCGAATGTCGCCCGTGATGGCATCGAAATTCAGGCTCCCTCCCGAAGTCCTGCTCAAGATCTGACCTTCCACTTGAGCCACGCTGATGCCGCCGCCGCTGGTCTTGAGATCCAGCTGGTAGACTTCCGGAACGGTTATGATGAATCGGACTCGAAGCCTCCGGCCGATGTCATCCCAAAACCTCCGCAGCCGGTTTTTTTCGATGTATTCCGCTGTCACGAAAACATCGTTCCCCTGCTGCCGGAAATCCACCGGAAATTTTTCCCATATTTCCTGGGCTTTTTCCCGACTGGTGTTCCTGATCTCGCGGATGACCTTCACTTCGACTCGATTGCCGGGTGCTCCCTCCACTTCAATGCCGCCGCGTTGGGTATCCACCTTAAGCGTCCCTCCCGGCTTGACGGAGAAAGACCTTTCGATCGTATCCTCGGTGACGGCGTACAGAACGGCGGCAGGGGAGAGCGCCAAAATCGCAGCCGCCGAAGCCGCCAGGGCGAAAGAGGATTTTTTCTTCTGAAGTCTCATGCTTTTCCTCCCAACGTATCGGGTTCTGGAGGCATAGGACAGCCTCCCATCCAGTTAGACGAAATCCTGGTGAAAAAGTTCGCCGGCGTCCTGCGTTTTCTCGCCGCAATGTTCTGCCATCGGTGCGATGTCGATTCACGATGCCGATTCATCGTTGACACCGTATCCGACCTGTGTTATAGAATTTTCCCTTGCCATGAAAAGCCGGAAGATCCTCCTTTCCCTGATATTCACGGCCTTGATCGGTTCGGCCTTCTACCAGGCCTGCCGTAGACGGCCGGATGTGCCGCGGAATATCATCCTGTTCATTGTGGACGGGGCGGGTTTCTTTCACTTCGAGGCCGCAAGCTGGTTCTCTTTCGGGAGTCCCGATTCCCCGATCTTTTCTCGATTTCCGGTGCGCTACGCCGTCAGCACCTATCCGGCCCGCGGGATAGTCTACGACCCGGAGAAAGCCTGGCGGTCTTTTGCCTATGTGATGGCCGGCGCCACGGATTCTGCGGCAGCGGCGACGGCCATGGCCACCGGCGTCAAGACGGTCAATGGTGCCATCGGCGTGGATCCCGACCGCACCCGTCTCGAATCCTTTGTCGAGCGGGCGGAACGTCTCGGAAAGGCGTCCGGCATCGTCTCATCGGTGCTCTTCAGTCATGCCACTCCGGCAGGTTTTGCGGCTCACAATTTCAATCGCAACCGATATGAGGAGATCGCGCGCGAGATGATCCTGGAGAGTGCGGTGGATGTGATAATGGGTTGCGGACACCCTATGTTCGACATGCAGGGACAGCCCCTTGAGAAGCCGCATTATCGGTATGTGGGAGGAGAGGAAACCTGGAAGGCGATTCTGGAGAAGCGGGCCGGAGGGGATGCCGACGGCGACGGCGAGCTCGATGCCTGGACGCTGATAGAAAGCCGTTCTCAGTTTCAATCCCTTGGGGAAGGCGTCACTCCCCGCCGCATCTTGGGTCTTCCACAGATCCATCAGACCTTGCAGCAGCAGCGGGCGGGGGATGTGACCGCTCCCCCCTTTTTCGAGCCGTTGGTCGAGACCGTCCCTACGCTCGAAGAAATGACCCTGGGAGCGCTCAACCTGCTGGATGAGGATCCCGACGGTTTCTTCCTGATGGTCGAGGGAGGGGCCGTAGACTGGGCGGCGCACAGCAATCAGACAGGCCGCATGATCGAAGAACTGGCAGCCTTTGAGGCCGCCGTAAGGGCCGTGATGAATTGGGTGGAATCCGGGAGTGACTGGAATGAGACGCTGGTCATCGTCACCAGCGATCATGAAACCGGCTATCTGACCGGGCCCGGTTCGGGTCAAACCGAAGCGGGCAACAATGGAGGAGGAACCGGGCTGTGGTGGCCGCTCCAGGGTCAAGGACAGGGCCGGATGCCGCTTTTGCAGTGGAATATCAAGGGCCACACCAATTCCTTGGTTCCCTTCTATGCTCGAGGCGCCGGCAGCGCCGCATTCGGGTCACATGCCGATCGGCTCGATCCCGTCCGGGGAGCCTATCTAGACAACACCGCGATCGGAAAGGTGATTTTCTCGTTTCTTGACCCGCCGTGATAGGCCGGCCGGAGTCTTGACCGGGGCAGGAAGCTGATATACCCTTGATCCTTATGATCATTGGTATCAAAATCCACCCCCGTTTCATTGACGATCCGAGGCAGGGAGACGGCCCGGGAAAAGCGGGATCTTATCCCGGGTGTTTTGAGAGGAGGCATCATGAAGCAGAGGGATCTGCGGAGCGTGGCGGCGATGCTGTCGGCGGCGGTATGGATATTTACCGCCGCGGCACAGGCTGGGGATACGGGAAAGATCCCGATATCCAAGGAAAAACAGCACGTCTTGGATTGGCTTTCCCGGCCTGAAATACTGGAGCGCTTCGGGAAGATTTCCGATGCGATTTGGGGCTTCGCCGAGCTGGGGATGCAGGAGTTCAAATCATCCAAACTTCTCGCCGACACACTGGAGCAGGCCGGATTTACAGTGGAAAGAGGAGCCGCCGGAATGCCGACCTGTTTCGTGGCTACCTATGGTTCCGGCCGGCCCATAATCGGCATTTTAGGCGAATATGACGCCCTTCCCATGATCTCTCAGAAGGGGAGGGTGCCGGTTCAAGATCCGGTCGTGGAAGGCGCGCCGGGACACGGGTGTGGTCACAACGCAATGGGCACGGCGGCGGCCGCGGCCGCCATAGCGGTTAAACAGGCCATAGACCGATACGGCGTTGAGGGTACGGTCAAGGTCTTCGGGTCTCCCGCGGAGGAAACTCTGATCAGCCGCCCCTACATGGTGAAGGCCGGGCTGTTCGATGGGGTGGATGCGGTCATCGACAACCACAGCGGGAGCACCCTATCCACCGGCTACGGACGAGGGGGCAATGCCATGTATTCGGTGATTTTCTCTTTTTCGGGCATTACCGCTCATGGTGCCGGGGCGCCCTGGACGGCCCGCAGCGCTCTGGATGCGGTGGAACTCATGAATATCGCCGCCAACTTTCTGCGTGAACACCTCTTCTATACCTACCGCATGCACTATGTTATCGTGGAAGGCGGACAGGCTCCCAACGTTGTCCCGGACCGCGCCTCGGTGTGGTATTACGTCCGGAATACGGACGAACGCGTCGAAGAGATGTACCGGCGCGTGGTGAACTGCGCCAAGGGCGCCGCGTTGGCCACCGGAACGGAGTTGACCGATGTGAGGATCCTTTCCGCCATCCATCAACGGAACGCCAATCAACGCCTGGCCGAACTCCTGTTCGAGAACATCGAAGTCGTGGGGATGCCGGAGTGGACCGAGGAGGAGCAGGCCTTTGCCAAGGCGCTGCAGAAAGGGCTGGGGCGGGAGGAAAAAGGAATGCCCACCGAACATCCGGCCCTTAGCGAGCCGTCAAGCGTGTTCACGGGAGGCGGCTCGTCGGATGTGGGCGAGGTGACCCGAGTCGTGCCCACCGCCACCCTCAGGTTTCCCGGTCAGGTCCCGGGAAACATCGGGCACCACTGGTCGTGTGTGGCCGCCAATTACGGCTCCACGGCCTGGAAGGGGCTGAACACCGGAGCCAAGGTCATGGCCGCCACCGTGATCGATCTTTTTCAACGGCCGGAAGAGCTGAAAACCATGTGGGAGCAGTTCGATGCCTTCGAGGAAGAACACCCGTACAAGTCCTTCCTACCCGAAGATGCGCGGCCGCCGCTCGATCTCAACCAGGAGCTGATGGAGAAGTTCCGGTCCCGGATGGAAAAGGCGGAAAAAGAAGTTATCAGGTAATCGAAAAGGGCGCGGGGCGGAAATTGTAGAATCGCACGCTATTCTTGACGCATCCGGCCCCGTGTGGACATCCGGCCGGGATTTGGCTATCATCACGACCGGATGCGATGGCGCTGGGGGGCGCCCGGCCTTCAAGGAGGGAAGATATGACACGCCTCAGATTTCGAGGAGCATCATGGTGGAAAACCGCCGCGTTGTGTTCGATTTTTATATTGTGCGGCCGAGGGACAGGGCTCGGACAGAGTGAAAAGCCGGTGCTGCACGCCCGCCATTGGGTGGCCATAACCGGAAAGCCGCTAGGCGCAACGGCCGGGGCCATGATCTTTCAAAAAGGCGGGAACGCGGTGGATGCCGCCTGTGCCATGCTGGGAGCCGTGTGCACTATGTACGATGTGCTCAGTTGGGGCGGGGAGACCCAGGCGCTCATCTACCATCCCGGGACCAAGCAGGTCTACGGCATCAATGCGCTGGGAGTGGCGCCCTCCGGCGCCACCGCCGAATATTATAAGGAAATGGGCATGGATTTTCCGCCGGAGGATGGACCGCTCTCGGCTGTCACGCCCGGGACACCCGGAGGCCTCATGACCATGCTGGCCGAGTTCGGAACTCTGAGCCTCAAGGAAGTGCTGGAACCCAGCCTTCAGATGGCCGAGGGCTATCCCATGGAACAGGACACGGCGGCCCGGATCGAGCGGCGTAAAGACCGTTTGAAACTCTGGCCCTATTCCAAAGCGCTTTTCCTACCTCATCCGGGCGAGGAGCATGAAGGCCCACGGGTGGGAGAGATCTTTCGTCAGCCGGATCTGCGGACCACCCTGCAGAAACTGGTGGAGGCCGAGCAGCGGGCCTTAGCCGAGGGAAAGGGGCGCAAGGAGGCCATCTATGCCGCCTACGATCGGTTTTATAGAGGCGATATCGCCGAGGAACTGGTGCGCAGCTGCCGAGAGCAAGGCGGACTGATCACCATGCAGGACCTGGCCGATTGGAGATGCATCATCGAGGATCCCGTTATGACCACCTACAAGGGGATCGAGGTATACAAGCTGACCTGTTGGGTGCAGGGGCCGGTCATGCTGCAGATGCTCAATATGCTGGAAGAGATCGACCTTAAATCGATGGGATACAACAGCGTCAATTACATCCATACGTTGTACCAGGTCATGAATCACTGCTATGCGGACCGCGATTTTTATTACGGCGATCCTTATGTGCCTCCGGAGGAGCCCTTGAAAGGCCTGCTCTCGAAAGAGTATGCGCGATCCCGCCTGAAAGAGATCGACTGGAACGTGAACGATCCCGATGTGCGGCCGGGGGATCCCTACCCGTTTGAGGGCAAGTCCAACCCTTATTCGGGACTTCTGGAAAATTGGACCAATAATCCGGGCCGGGAGCAAAAAAGGGTGAGCGGGGAAGAGCGGGAAACGCTGGAGGACGTCTTCCAGCGGGGCACGACCTCCATCCAGGCTGCAGATAAAGAAGGATGGGTGGTATCCATCACTCCCAGCGGAGCCTGGATCCCGCCGGTCATCGCAGGGAAGACGGGAGTAGCCTTGAGCCAACGTGCCCAGAGTTTTGTGCTGAATCCGGAGGATAATCCCTTCAACGTGATCCGGCCGGGACAGAGGCCGCGGGCCACATTGACCCCGGGAATAGCCTTGAAAGGCGGGCGGCCCTATCTCTCTTTTGCGGTTCAGGGCGGTGACACACAGGATCAGAACCTGCTGCAGTTCTTTCTCAACCTGGTGGAGTTCAGGATGAATGTCCAGGAGGCCTGCGAAGCCGCCAATATCACCAGCTATCAGATGCGCAGCTCTTTTGGTCAGCACGATGTGGAACCCGGCCGGCTGACCGTGCATGAAAGCGTTTCCGAGATTGCCCGCGATATCTTGGAGGATATGGGATACGCCATACAGGTGCGTTCCAAGACATCGGGCCCCATCAACGCCATCTTTTTCGACTGGGAGCACAAAACGTTCTGGGGCGGCTCCAGCAATTACGGCGACGACTACGGCATAGTCTGGTAGATTTTCCAGCCGGCGGGTCTTTTTGTAGAGCCCTGGATGCAGGAGCGAGCACCGGCTTGACTTTCATGAAATCCCTGATATACCCTTAGGTCTCCCGGAATCCAAGGGGAGGTGAGCGGTTGGATATCGGAAAACTTGGGGATAATCACACGGCTCGGGAGGGAGAGACCGGAAGCTTTCCGACTCTGGATGGGATCCGTCTGTATGAGCAGTGGTGGCGGCCGGCGAGGGAACCCAAGGCCGGCATCGTTCTGCTGCACGGGCTGGCGGAGCACAGCGGACGGCATCATTCCCTGGCGCATTATCTGACGAGAAACGGATATGCTGTGGATACTTTTGACCTGCGCGGTCACGGAAAGTCCAACGGAATGCCGATTTATCTGCGTTCATTCGACGAATATCTGGGCGACCTGGATCTTTTTCTGGATCGGGTCAAGGCGCGTTTGCCCGGCAAGCCTCTATTTGTCATGGGATTCAGCATGGGAGGCACCATTGCCGTGCTCTATGTCCTTACGCGCAATCCCCAGCTCAGGGGAGTGGTGCTGAGCGCTCCGGTGGTGCGCATCAGTGATTCCGTCTCCCCTGTGCTGCAGAAATTTTCAGCCTGGATCGCGGCCCTCTTCCCCGGTCTGCGCACCGTCAAGATCAATCACCGCCACCTGTCCCGCGACCTCGAAGTGACGGAGGCCTATGATTGTGATCCGCTGGTATTCCGCAAGGGCATCCTGGCTCGTACCGGCGCCGAGTTGATCAAAGCCACCCAGCGCATCCAAGCGCAGGTCGAGCGATTCGATCTTCCCGTCCTGATCTTACAGGGATCCGAAGACAGGCTGTCCGACCCCGGAGCCACTCAATGGTTCTCCCAAGCCGTCGCATCCGCGGACCGGACCCTCAACCTCTATCCGGGGCTTTATCACGAAGTCATGAATGAGCCGGAAAAAGACCGGATTCGCGAGGACGTCATCGGCTGGCTGGATGCCCATGTGCGTGTCGACGACCGCTGACCTCTTTTCTGCTCTCTCGGGCCGGTTTCAGGGGTGAGGGAGTCCCATTTCCCGAGGGTAAAGGAGCTTGGCTTAATACGATGGCGAATGCCGGGGAAGGGAAAAGAGAAAAATATCTCTAAGGAACGCCATCCTCCTATCGGATCCATGGATTCTGGTCAATGCCTGGGATCGTCAGTGTTACGATGAACTCGGCGTGGATCTTATCAGCGGCAGGGGAGACAACCGAACGGGTTGTTAGGAGGAACAGGAAATGAAGGATCAAAGGTGCGTATTGGCCATAGATCAAGGCACTACGGGAACCACCGCGGTGCTGGTGGATGGGGAAGGCCGGATCGAGGCGCGTGCCTACCGGGAGATCTCACAAATCTATCCCCGGCCGGGATGGGTGGAACATGACCCACAGGAGATTTGGGATTCCGTTGTCGCGACGATTGCGGAGGTATCCGGTGAGTCCCGCGGGAAGATAGAAGCCGTGGGGATCACCAACCAGCGTGAAACCACCGTGGTTTGGCGGCGGGGCAGCGGCGAGCCGGTGGGAAACGCCATCGTGTGGCAGTGCCGCCGAACGGCCGATCTCTGCCGCCGGCTCGAGCCCCACGCGCCCCTCTTTCGGCAGAGGACCGGGCTCCCGGTGGATGCCTATTTCAGTGGAACCAAGCTCGCTTGGATCCTGAACAATTATGAGCTGGCCGACGCGGAGGACCTGTGTTTCGGCACCATCGACAGCTGGCTCATCTGGAATTTGACCGGCGGGAGGGTTCATGCGACCGATTTCACCAACGCCTCACGAACCCTTCTGTTCAATATCAGGGAAAGACGTTGGGATCATGAACTCTGTCGGCTGTTTGATGTGCCGGAGGGGATTCTGCCGGCCGTCAAGGGATCCATGGACGGTTTCGGGGCGGTGGAAACGGTGCCGGGGCTCGAGGGAGTGCCCATCTGTGGGGTGGCCGGAGATCAGCAGGCCGCACTGTTCGGCCAGACATGTTTCGAGCCGGGTCAGGCTAAGAATACCTACGGAACCGGCTGCTTCCTCCTCATGAATACCGGACGAGATTTCGTGCTGTCCGCGAAGGGCCTGGTGACGACCCTGGCGGTGGAGGGAACCGGAAATTCCTGCTATGCCCTGGAAGGATCGATCTTCATCGGGGGCGCGGCCCTCCAGTGGCTGCGCGACGAGATAGGGATCCTCACCGCCTCCCGCGCCAGCGAGGAGGCGGCCAACAGCGTGGAGGACAATGCCGGCGTGTACATGGTTCCCGCTTTTGTGGGTCTGGGCGCCCCCCATTGGAACATGCGGGCACGCGGCATCATCACCGGACTCACCCGCGGGGCCAACCGCAACCATATCATCCGAGCCGCCCTGGAGTCCATGGCCTATCAGACCCGAGATGTGCTGACCGTCATGGAGTCCGAGGCGGGAATCGAAGTGGGACAACTGGCGGTAGACGGCGGTGCGGCGTCCAATGATTTCCTCATGCAGTTTCAGGCGGATATACTCGACAGACCCATAGCTCGACCTGCCATCATCGAGTCCACTTCGCTGGGCGCCGCTTTCCTGGCTGGTTTGGGATCCGGCTTCTGGAAAGAGCCGGAAGATCTGATTCAGAGCCGGCGGGTGGAGCGTATCTTCCGGCCCGCCATGGAGGACGCCATGCGGGAGATGCTGCTGGCGGGATGGGAGAGGGCCCTGCGTCAGGCCGTGACGGAGTGACCGGGAACCCTAACGAATTCGCTCCCTGAGCCCGGCCATGGCTCCCCGGACAAGGGCGCGCAGGGAAGCCAGGCATCTTTGGCGACCGGCGTCACCGGCGGGAAAGGAGGCGATCCCCAGCGCGCGCACCTTCTCCTGCTGCAGCATGAGATGCAATGCCTCACCCAATTGCTCCGCGGTCGGGCCTCCGGGAATCTCGAAGGAGTGCCCGGGAATATCGGCCGCATCCAGGACATCCAGGTCGATGTGCACATAGATCGCATCCACGCGCTCAGCCAGGTCCTCCAGGGCCGCGTGCATGGCCCGGCTGTTTTGGATCAGATCCTGGTTCGATACGCAGGTGATGTGAGACTCATCGATGAGCACCTGTTCCAGGGGATCCACATCCCGCAGCCCCATCATGATGATGTGGCGGGTGGGAACCGCCGGATCCAAGCCGGATTTGAGCCGCAGGCGGAAGAGGCATTTTCCCGCCGCCACCGCCACCGGCATCCCGCCCAGCATGCCGCTGAGCGTGGTCTCCGGAGTATTGAAGTCTCCATGCGCGTCCAGCCAGACCAATCCGATCCTGAGCGGCCGGTCGGCGGCGCCTGAATTCTGCAGTCCGGCCAGCATGCCCCACAGGCTGTTGCAGTTGCCCAGGAGCCCGAGCACGAAGTTTCCTTCTTGGATGAGTGAGGCGGTCGCCCGGCCGAGATGCCCGTTGGCGAGGCTCACCCGATGCCATACCCCGTACTGCTTTTCCTCTTCCGGGGTAAGCGCAACGGTCTTTGCCGTCTTCGCCCCCACCGGAAGATCAGCCAGCAGAGACTCGACCTCTTTAAGCATGATCCTTGGCCCGGCGGAGAGTTCCGAACCGCTGCGGCTTCCGGTGTAGGGCTGGAGCACCAAGGAGATGCGGAGGGGGGCTTGGGCGCCCGAGGTGTCCGTTGCGTTCGCGGCGGCACCGGATTTCCCGAACCCGACACCGAGGGCCGCAATAACGGAAAAGTTCACCAGAAATATCGCGATTTTGGTCATGATCGGCCTCCGGATAAAAGAGATAGCGGGCTTCATTGTGGCACCGCCGGGCCCAGAGTACAAGCCCCCTGCAGAGTTTTTTCCATTTTCGGGAGGGAGGAGTCCCGTTCGAGCGCCCGGAATCAGATTAGCGGTTGTAATTATCGTGTCGATTTTATACATTACCCAGAAAGATGAGGAGGAGGTCCGCATGAAGAAGTTCTGTGTCTTAATTTGTGTGGCATGTGTGCTGGGATTGGGTCCGGGCGCGGGAGTGCTTCGGGGCGCCGATACCGGCTATGAGCTTCTGACCAAAGAGACATTTATGGAGATGGAGTCGGTGGGCAGCCCCATGATCTCGCCCGACGGCCTCCACATCCTGTTCACCCGGGGATGGGTGGATAAGATCAACGACCGGTCCCGCAGCAACCTGTGGATCGTGGATGTGATGGGAGAGCGGGTGCGGGAGCTGACCCACGGCAACTGGAGGGATTCCTCGCCGGTTTGGTCTCCGGACGGAAAAAAGATCGCATTCCTATCCGACCGGGACGGCACCACCCAGATCCATGTGATGTGGCTGGACACCAGGGAGGTGGCGCAGCTCACCCACCTGGAGCAGGCGCCCGGCGGACTGCGCTGGTCTCCCGACGGCAAGATGCTGGCGTTCACTTCGTTTGTCCGTGACACCAAACCCATCCTGTCGGTGAAGATGGCCGATAAACCGCGCGGCGCCAAATGGGCCGAAGGTCCCACCATTGTCGACCGCTTGAGCTGGGCCCGGGATGGACGCGGCCCGGTGCCCAAGGGCTACACCCATATCTACGTGCTCGACGCCGAGCTGGGCGGCACCCCCCGTCAGGTGACATCGGGTGAATACTCCCACAGCGATCCCGAGTGGTCGGCCGACGGAAAGCGGATCTTTTTCAGCGCCATCCGCAAGCCGGACGTGGAATACCAGCGGGGCGATTCCGAGATCTATGTCCTAGACCTGAAAACACTGGAGATCAGCACGCTGACGGATCGTAAAGGGCCGGATCGGGGGGCCACGGTGTCTCCCGATGGAAAATGGATCGCTTATAGCGGATACGACGATAAGAATTACACCAGCCATCTCGCATCTCTTTACCTGATGGACAGTTCGGGAGGCGGGAAAAAGCTCCTGGCCGGAGACCTCCCCAGCTCGCCCTCCGGCGTCACTTGGGATGCCGAAAGTGCCGGAGTCTACTATCTGATGGCCGAGAGGGGAGAGTCGAACGTTTATTTCGTGACCCTCGACGGGAAGATCCGCAAGGTCACGGAAGGCGTCCATTATCTTTCAGGGCTTTCGCTGGCCGGGAATGGACAGGTGGCCACGACCGTCTCCACATTTTATAAGCCGGGCTGCCTGGTCACGTTCAACCTGAAGAATCCCCGGGATATGAAGCTCCTGGTGGATGTCAATGCCGATGTGCTGTCGGATATCAAGTTCGGCGCGGTCGAGCAAATGTGGTTCAAGTCCCCCGACGGCCTGGACCTTCAGGGCTGGCTGATCAAGCCCGCCGAGTTCGAAGCCGGGAAAAAATACCCCCTTCTGCTTTATATCCACGGCGGCCCCTGGGCCATGTATTCGGTCCGCTTCAATTGGGCCTGGCAGAATTTCGCGGCCAACGGGTATGCCGTGCTCTACATGAACCCACGGGGAAGCACGGGTTACGGCCAGGATTTTGTCAACGGCATCCAGTTTTCCTACCCCGGTAAGGATTTAGACGACCTGATGGCGGGCGTGGACGCCGCCGTCGCCAAGGGTTTCATCGACACCCGCAATCTGTTCGTGTGCGGGGGCAGCGGGGGAGGAGTCCTGACCGCCTGGATCGTCGGTCACACCGACCGCTTCGCGGCGGCGGTTTCCATGCGGCCGGTCATCAACTGGCATTCCTTCGTGGGCAAGACCGACGGCTCCGGCTGGTACCGCCAATTCCAAAAATATCCTTGGGAAGATCCCATGGAATATGCGGTGAGGTCCCCCCTGCATTACGTCAAAAACGTCACCACCCCCACCATGGTGATGACCGGGGAGGCCGATCTGCGCACCCCCATGTCGCAGAGCGAGGAGTATTACCGCGCCCTCAAGATGCTCAAGAAGGAAACCCTTTTGGTGCGGATGCCGGATGAGTTCCACGGTTGGCGCCGCCCGTCTCACCGCCTGCTGCAGCAGCTCTACTTGATGGCTTGGTTCGAGAAATACCGGAAGAAATGACGCCCCGGCGCAACCCCTTGGGTTCGAAGCGGGACGACGGTTTTGGAGGAGTACGGCGTGAGGTTTGTGGTCGACCCGGAGGTTTTTGAGAAGCTGCCGGGAGTCTGCTTCGGAGTGGTGACCGCACGGGGAGTGGACAATGCGGTTCCGGTCGAGGGAATACGCCGAATCCTGGAAAACAACGTGGAATCCGTGCGTGACCGCTTCATGAATGCAAGCGTCAAAGAGGCGGAAGAGCTCCGGCCTTATCGGGAGGCCATGCGGCTGGTGGGGATCAATCCCAACAAGTTCCCCAGCTCCATCGAGGCCCTGGCCGGCCGGATCGCCAAGGGAGGGCGCCCGCCTTTCATCAACAACTCGGTGGCGCTGGCCAATGCCGTCTCTCTCAGCCACCTGCTCCCCCTGGGGGCTCATGATGCCCAGGCCCTGGATGACGATATGACGGTGCGCTTTTCGATCGCAGGAGATGTGTTCGTTCCCTTCGGTACGGATGAAGAGGAGCGCCTTGAGCCCGGAGAGCTGGTCTATACCGTGGGCCATCGCGTGAAGACGCGGCGCTGGATCTGGAGACAGAGCGAGTTGGGGAAGGTCACTGAACGGAGCAGCCACATCTTTTTCCCCATAGACGGCTTCAGACCCCTGAATCTGGACCGGATTACGGCCGCGCGCGATGAACTGGCTTCCCGGCTCAGGGAGTATTTTGCCTGCGACGTCTGCACCGGCCTGGTGGACCGCGACCGTCCCGATTACGCGTTTTGAGCCCTGATCGCGTGCCAAATCGCCCCTGCCGAGGCTGTGACGGCCTTTGAGTCTAAATGGATTGACGCCCGCCCCATGCTTTGCATAAGATGGGATCGAGACGAAATGAGACGATACCGGGAGGCAGACATGAGACATATCCGCAGAGTGGTTGTGCTGATCTTAGCGGTGGGGATTCTGTTTGCGAGCCTCTCCTGCCGATCGGCGAACCGGCCGGAGTCCGGGCTGAGATTTTCGGTCTCCTTTCCGGATAAGGCGCATGCCGAGCCGATCACCGGCCGTGCTTATATAATCCTGGCTGAATCGGAAGGCCGGGAGCCGCGTTTTCAGGTCAGCCCCTACGGGATTCCATTCTTCGGCCAAGATCTCGATCAACTCAAACCCGGAGAACCCATGGTGTTCGACCGAGATGTCCCGGGATATCCGATATCCAGCCTGGCGGAGATCCCTCCCGGGGATTACTTCGTGCAGGGATTCATCAACATCTACACCGAATTCAAGCGCGCAGACGGCCGCATCCTTTGGATGCATCAGGATCAATGGGAAGGGCAGCGCTGGAACCGCTCACCCGGAAATCTTTACAGCGATGTGCAGGCGGTGACCGTGGGGGAGGGGGAAATGCGGACCATCTCCCTCACGTGCGACCGCGTCATCCCTCCGGTGACCGTCCCGCCCGACACGCCGTGGGTCAAACGCATCAAGTTCCAGAG
>Ga0180437_10001212_pt1 | contig 44469 bp, 57 predicted proteins | sample SS_ome_4_FD_132410 | JGI IMG/M metagenome (GOLD analysis project Ga0180437, IMG submission 132410) | Hypersaline lake sediment archaeal communities from the Salton Sea, California, USA - SS_3_D_1 metaG | ecosystem: Environmental > Aquatic > Non-marine Saline and Alkaline > Hypersaline >... | reverse complement strand
CGTTGGGGTTGAAGTTGTTTGCTTCTCTTCCTCGTCCGCTCTGTAATCAGATGCTGATAAAACTGAAGGTGTTTGCAAAGAACCTGTTTTGCCTCCAAATAACTCTGTAATACCGAATTCAGGCAACCCGAACCAGTTACCGCTCCCATAATATCCTAATGGCATTTCACTTCACCTCCTTAAACAAAATTAAATAAAAACGAACCGCCTTTTAGCTCGGCGGCGGCTACCTCAATTGCCATAGCCGTACAATTCACTCCTGCGCTGCTCCATGTCCAATCAACCGTATTGTCATTCTTTTTCCATTCAGAGTTATATGACGGGTCTCCCGTATCTTCTGCAATTTGTGTAAATCCACTACCTACTGTGGCATCGACCGCAGCCGATGTTGCTACAAAGCCCCATGCTACGTTTCTGGCATCGGCGAAAGCAGAAAGTGTTACTGTTATTCCTGTTTGCGTTCCCGTATTTGTTGCTCCTGCATCTTGCACTACAGCATCCGCCCCATTTGTTCCCGTTGTGAGAACGCCGTCCCATTTATGAACAACCACACGAATATAAGTTTGTGTGTTTGTACAGTCTGCCACTATGGTCTCGGATATCTCAGAAGAATCTAAAGACCTAAAAAGAGTCATTCTTGTTAGGTTATCAGCAGTAAGCTGAGTATCTATTTGTGTCCAGGTCTTTGCTGTTCCTGTACAGGTTGGTAAATCGGCAGTACCGGAACCAACCTCGTTCCATACACCTATTGTTATTAGTTGGTTTGCAGGAAAAGTAAGTTCTGCGGTCTCGTGAGATGTTGCACTGTTACTTCCTACATTTGCTAGATTTGCTACTGTTATTGCCATAGTTTCCTCCTATATGTTTTGCCCTACTATATAACCAGAATACGTTGTGGCATTTGATGGTATAAAACCAAATGTATCTCTTTTATTAGCTGTTGTTGTAAGTGTTGGGGCTGTAGCATCTACCCAATAAACTGTTGGTTGCCACGTAAGTGTTCTTGACCCAGTACCGTCTTGTACTACATGCACCAAAAACGGTTTTCCAACCTCAGCGTTTATTACACGGATAACTCTGTTATCCCCAAGCGTTACCTCAAACTTATCTGATAAAGAACAATCAAAAGTAATCGTTGCTGCGTCGGCTGCTGTTAGTTGCATAGGAGCTAGATTTCTCGATATAGATGTTCCGCTAGCCATGTGTACTCCGTATAGTCCTAAATGAAGTGTGGATACAGAGGCAACAGAACTTACCGCTAAGTTCTTAGCTTCATAATAATTACTTTCCATTCTTGCAACCGAAGCTACAGAAGTTACTGCAAGCCTGGGTGTGTGTGCTAACGTTGTAACTGTGGCGGTTCCAACATGAATGCCGGTGCCATCAGAATTTATCGCTGTGTTTACTCCTGTATAGAACCCAGCCCACATCCCAACGGTCAATACCGCCTCTACTAAAGCCCCATCGTTGTGGCTTCGTGCCGTTGAGTTATCTGCTGCTCTAGTACAGCCAGTCAAATCGTTTCCTGATATACCAGTATAACTAATTACTTCACGAGAGTTTGGCGTGGCGTTGCCGTTGCCGTCCTCTCTATCTACTACTATATACCCCGGTGCCTGCAGCTTGGAGGCATCGTTTAGGGTTATAGTATCGACACTATCGTTAATCGAACCGTTAAGAGTGGTCGATACGTAGTTGTCTGTTGGTGCTTGATAATAAGCCATATGACCTCCTTATACCTTCCAAGACGAAGGAATAGAACCTTTTCCTTGCACCTTGGCATTTATACGAACCCCTAACAGTTCGTAGTTGTCACCCGCATCGTCTGTGCGGATGTCTAATTGAATACTTCTTCCTGTTTTATTTAAAAGCGCCCATCTTACTAGGTCGTTTATATCTGTGGCAGAACCACTCTCTTCTGAATCTCCCCATAGGGTATTCCCCCACTGATCTGACGCCCAGCCGGCATCTGTTGACGTTGTTGTAAGAGTAAAGTTCTTAGCAGTAATAACATTCCCGTCTCTTTCCTCCACCCTAATGTTCACGTCAACGCCTCCCTGAACACTTCTAAAGTTTAAAAATAGATCCCTAATAGTTTTGAAAACTGACCAGTCGCCAAAATCCTCTTTCTTTGTTCTTAAAATAGTAGTAAAAGCGGCTCCTTTATCTGCAGAATAACCGGAGTTAAACTCAGAAACGTAACTATCGTCGTTGTCTCCCGCTAGCCATTGTTGTGCTCCGGCAGAGTCGTAATAAACATGCCACTGCCTAATCCCGAAAGGTGTAATCCAAGGGGCAGTCCAAGCAAGACGTTCTCTGTCGTAAACTATAGACTTTTTAACAGTCGGGAAACTTAAAATGTACCTTTTGTCTATATACTCGGCACACGCATTCTGTAGATCCGCGTAGCTAATGTTTTCGAAAAATGGCCTGATTCTTGCACTAACCTCGTTTGTTCTAAGCACATTTAAAATGTTGGGTTCGTACCCCAACACATAAACACCATTTCTCGTTAAGAAAAACACATCGTTCTCAACAGGCACTACGGTTTTACCTGAGATAGCTCCGTGAGAATATGTTATTGCTTGAACGCTTGGGCTAGCAATTGTCCAGTTTCCTATCTCCACAGTGCCTATGGTTAGTTCCCAAATACTTTTCTCCTTGAAGACTATAATTTTGTTTTGGAATACAACAAGACCGGTTATATTGTCCCCGCTATCCACGTCAACATCTATAAATCCGCCCCCCTGAGACCAGTGGAATTTCTCAGAGTTTTGCAACTTGCCCGAGAAAATAACCCTAGACTTCTTGTCGGATAGTTTGGCCATAACAAGCCTGTTGTCGTGTCTGATTATAAATTCAGCAGTCGGTCCTCCTGTTGAGTCTGCTGTTGGCGGTTCTGCAAGTTCTGCAGGCTCATTTGTTCCATCATCCTCATACAGAAGGGTCGAGCTATTCACCCGTGACAAGAACCTTTCATTTCCCTCATCTCTACCATAAATAACGTAACCTTGTACACCAGAAGAAGGGCTGGAGGTTGTCCAGCTTATATGTACTAGGGTGTCGGATATTTCCTGCGGTAGATTAGCAAGAGTTGCGCTGTCGCTAGCAAGAGTTTCTCCTACCTCGTTTTCTGCAGACACTCTCCATGAATACGTGAATGTTCCAGAAACTCCCGAAATATTGGTAATTTGTATATTTGAAGGTACTGATAATGTGGCAAAAGAACTTATCGTAGTTCCATCATATTTCTTGAAGGTGTCTTGCCCGTTGACGATATACATTTTATCGTTTAACTGAACCATTTGAGCGTCATAGCCAGAAACCCAGCTTGCACCGGAGATCAATGTATAGCTAGCACCGGACTTTTTTGTTAGCATTCCCCAGTCGGTTATTGCTAAAAGTTCATTCGTACCATCGGTAGTATAATAGCCTTTAAGCCCTCTTACTGCTCCTGTGGCTCCGGCCAAGAAGTAATTAGCACTGCCCCATCTTCTTGTTGGAACACCAGAACCAACGAGCATAATATTGTCTGCTTGAGAAAGCTCGTTGGATTTTAACTCCGTCTCTCTTAGAAGCGTGTTTAATCCGCCTCTAAAAGCATCCCAGCTAACTGCCTTCTCCCTTCCAGGCTTGTATTTAGGAACCCTTTGATTAAAAACAGGCATTAACTATCCTTTCCAATACGGAATCCGTATCTGGCTTCCTCATATGTTTGGATTCTGTCGTCATAGGAATAGCCCTTTGTCTGCTCAAATTCCAACATCCTAGCCAAAATCTTGTCTGCCTCTGCTTTTGCTTGAGGAAATCTTCCATCATCTCTTGCCTCCCAAACGTACGCTACCGTTCTCTGAGATAAGTAATTCGGGTCTGGACACATGGAAACGTTGTCTCCACTTACTAAAGATGCCGCCGTTGACCAATAAGAATAGTAAATGGAAGCTCCCGAACCGTGCGTGCCGGGATTTACAACCATGTTGTAGCTACCTGGGTATCCGAGAACATAGAAATACTGCTCCGTGTCATTATATTGCCCCCTCATCTCAGGACTAACCTGTGGGTAAGTGTGCTTGGTGTTTGTGCCATCACAAATTATAGGCGAGGCATCGAACTTTCTAAAGTCTGCAGGCAGGCTAACAGTAACGTTTCCTGTTGCTTGACTGGTTAGAGTATTCACCTCTTTATACAAGGAAGGCCATTGGTATGCTTCTTGCCACTCTTGCTGGGCCATATTTATATACTTCAAATAGAGATCCCAATCATCTCCCCCCTCTGTAGGGCCATCAGCATCTTGGGCTACGATCGCATGTATTCTTTTTTGTAATTCTGTTACATTAACTGCCATTTTTCCTTTCTAAAAGGCTAGTGGGGCCAGCAATGCCTAGCCCCATGCCCTTATGCCATAGTTGGGTAAACAGGAATCCATCCATAGGTATCCCCATACTTGACCCTGATCTTCGCTGACACGGTTGCTGAAGCAGAAGCTGTAGAAGTTATACAGGTTCCTGCAAACTCTAAAGCAGGTGCCGAAGCTCCTGAAGTTGATACTTTTAATGCTGCTACGGTTGCGCTAGACAACACGTCTTTCTTGACTTCAACAACGTTTGATGCTGAAGCTGCGCTTCTGAAATCAGCCGCTAAATATCCTGCACCAACAACATATAAAGCTGTTGTTGGACAAGAGACTGCTGACAGCTGGTTTCCTGTTCCTCCTGCGTTCTGGAGCTTTAAGACATTTCCAGAGGAGGTGTTCTCTAAAAGAAGAGTCGGCTCTGAATCGTCATCAATAAGAACAGACCCAGTAGCAGAGTTCAAATTTATTACTTTTGTCATAACTAATCACCCCTTTCTTAAATTAACTAGTTCTTACTAACACAACGTCGGGATCTAAAGACCTCCAAGCGGTGCCCACCTCTTGGGGAACTGACTTTTCCTCATTTCCTGATATCGTGTATATATTGTTATCAGGGCCCTGGAATTCCTTTCTGAAGTTATTAGCCGTACGATCGTTGTTCACTGTTCTAGTAACAGTAGCGCCACTAAGATTATTCTCATAGTAATAGTCGCTGATCTGGATTACCTCGATACCTGCCATAGTGTTCCTTTCTTTAAATAAATAAAAAACCCGATACTTGCTTGCAAGGTTGTTGCATTCAAATATCGGGCTCGAAGTTTTTCTTCTTTTGCCGTCTTTTGTCAAATGTTACAAAATACTATCGAAAATGTCAACTCAACTCAAGATATTCTCCAGTGTCTATCCATGCGGCGAACCTACCCCTATTAACAATGAATATTTCTTCATACCCTGGAGGTGGGGACGGGCTTGCCGATGCCGATGGAGATATCGAAGCACTGGGACTAACCGAAGCACTGGGGCTAATACTAGCGCTTGGACTCCTGCTTGCGCTTGCTGAAGCTGATGGGCTTATAGATGCGCTTGGCGATACCGATGCGCTGGGGCTAACAGACGCTGATTCTGATGCGCTCGGAGACACCGAAGCCGATGGTGACACAGATGCTGATTCTGAAGCCGAGGGGCTTATGGAAACACTTTCACTTGCCGACGGGCTAACTGAGGCAGACTCCGAAGCTGACGGTGAAAGGCTCGCAGATTCGCTCGCACTAGGTGAAATACTAGCTGAAGGGCTTACACTGGCCGATTCGCTTGCACTGGGGCTTACTGATGCAGATTCACTTGCCGACGGCGATACGGAGGCAGATTCACTTGCGCTAGGACTTTTTGACGCACTGGGTGAAATACTGGCAGACTCAGAGGCGGATGGAGACAAAGACGCACTCTCGCTGGCACTCGGCGATACAGATGCGCTCTCTGAAGCACTTGGACTTACTGACGCACTTGGTGATATTGAGGCAGATTCTGATGCACTAGGACTAATGCTAGCAGACGGAGACAAGGAAGCAGATTCAGAACCAGAAGGGCTGATAGAGGCGCTGGGAGAAACTGATGCGCTTTCGGAAGCACTTGGGCTTAACGACGCCGATTCCGATGCCGAGGGACTTATGCTCGCCGATGGACTGACAGACGCTGACTCCGACTTTGAAGGACTTATCGACGCTGAGGGGCTTACAGAGGCCGAAGGACTAATTGATGGAGATTCGCTAGATATTTCAAATGTTACCTTCCAATAATCTGTCGATAGTGTTGTTATCCCTCCTGAAGGAGACGCACTAGATGACGGCGAAATACTAGCACTAGGTGAGATGCTCGCAGATTCTGAAGCAGAGGGGCTGAGCGATGCTGACTCCGAAGCACTGGGACTAACCGAAGTACTTGGGGATATGCTTGCACTTTCAGACAACGAGGGGCTTACACTAGCCGAAGGGGATATACTAGCACTTTCCGACAAGGAAGGGCTGATGCTTGCACTAGGACTAACAGACGCCGATTCAGAGGCTGATGGCGAAATACTCGCAGACGGACTGACTGATGCACTTTCGCTTGCACTTGGGGATATGCTCGCAGACTCGCTGGCACTTGGGCTAATAGAAGCAGACGGAGAGATAGATGCTGACTCTGAGGCTGACGGTGATGTGGAAGCTGATGGAGAAACCGACGCCGACTCAACAGGGCCAGAAGGTGTATAGGTGGCATAGATGGAATAATTTTTGTCGTCTGCAGTGTCTGTACATGCCCATGTGTTTTCCGCCTTTGCAGTTGAATACCCAGATGCTCCATTAAAACTCTCAGCATATCTATGCCTAGAAGTTCCAGTTCCATCATAAACTACATACATATAACCATTGCTCTCTGTCATATCCGCACCGTTACCTACTGCTGCCAAAATATAATCATCTGCCGAAAGTTCTTCTGATGAAGCAGTAAAGTCTATAAACGCCTGCGTAGTACTCAGGGAAACTTCTAAATTTTCAATTCCTACTACCTTTCCATGAACATTACTCCCGCCACTATCTTCTCTGTAAATTGCAGCATAAACATCTGCGGTTGTACTAAAATCTGTTTTTATGCCAACAGTTATTTTGTCTAAAGTTCCACTTTCTCCGAGACTGTGCGCAATTCCATACATTTGTTGATATGCCGAACCGCCCAAATTCCCTGCTATATATCCAGAGGTAGAACTTCCTAATGTTGTATACCCAAACGTATCATTACTTCTTATCGGATAAACCGCATTATCTAAAAAGTCTTGTGGTATCGTTACCTCATAAAGCCCCGTGTCCGTATCAATGTGTAAATCTCCCCATACCCAATTATCATTAGCATCTATAATCTTAGGTCTGTAAATATGGCAAAACTTACCAACCTTATAATCTATACCATCAGCAGGATTTATTCCTCCCTTAGTTTTATGATAAACAGCATAAGAACCAACAACATTGTCTGGTCTAATATCGCCCCTATCTATTTCTTCTTGGGTAAGTTCGGGCTGGTAGAAAAAGTCAAGCCCTTTAGTCTGTATTGAAAATGTCAGTTTGTTAGTAGCAGGTTTTTCTTCTAATATGTATTCAAATTTAAAAGCACCTTCCTTATACTCATCGTTAGGGTCTACATGGTAAAACTCATATCCTTTTTTACTTCCCCTATACCTTACTTTATTAGCGTACCTACCAACACTGGGCAGTTGCATCTCCTCTGCTCTGACAGACAGATTAACCTCGTTGTCCCACCTCATTAGTTTCATTTGTGGAATGAATTTAGCTTGCTTTGAATCACCAATTTCTACTTCTATCCTGTCTTTAGGATCGTCTTTTGGTACTCCCTTATAGTGTTGTGTTTGGTTAAAATATTCTAAATTCATGGCGCTAATTGATAAACCCTACAAGTAACTACATTACTGCCGTCTACATAGTTTGTAGTATCGGCTATTTGTCCCGTAAGTGTAAAATCCTCATCTGCTCCTGCATCGCTCTCTGAATCAACATTTTCCCAACCCGGTGTATCATAGTTATATATTTGCAGATAAACTGTTTCCGAAGAAGGTGCTGACGAAGATTTTCCTATCCACTCAAGCGTTATTGATCCCGCATCCCCTATAAAGTCTTTAAATTGAAATATTGCGTAGTCATCTGTTGCTGCTGTTTGGTCTACATAAGTACTATCCTCTACGTCAACATCCAAATAATCCTGAGCTTCAAAATTCGTTTCTAATGCTGAATCATCTGCAGGTAAGGCGGCATAATCTCCCATTGTATACATCTCATATCCTGCACTTGGTGAAGCTGAGGGACTTACCGAAGCCGAAGGCGAAACACTAGCACTCTCAGAAGCTGACGGAGAAATACTGGCACTAGGAGACAACGACGCCGATTCGCTTTCCGATGGCGAAATCGAAGCGCTCGGACTGACCGACGCACTCTCCGAGGCAGACGGCGATACACTCGCTGATGGAGAGATGGAGGCACTCTCAGAGGCCGAGGGAGAGATACTAGCGCTAGGAGATACCGACGCAGACTCGCTTTCTGAAGGACTAATACTAGCAGACTCAGAAGCAGATGGACTGATAGATGCGCTGGGAGATATCGAGGCTGACTCTGATGCTGAAGGGCTTATACTAGCACTTTCACTAGCAGATGGGGAAACACTAGCTGATGGGCTGATTGATGCGCTTTCACTAGCTGATGGAGATACAGAAGCACTTTCTGAAGCTGAGGGGGACACACTTGCCGATGGAGATACCGATGCGCTCTCGCTCATTGATGGTGAGATTGATGCACTCTCACTGGCTGAGGGAGAAATGCTGGCTGATGGCGAACCACTTGGCCCCGCTGGATATGCCCCATCTACCGAGTAACAAACATAATCCCAATAGTGTTCATAAGTAGCGCTAGCAAACGAACCAAACTCTATATACTTTCCTCCAGCATCCGTTCCTGAATAGCTAATGGTTGCACGCTGTACACCATCAACGTAGAGTATTGCCGTCCCATTTAATACAGTAAGCCTGTATTGATGGAAATCGTCGGTGGTATCCATGTTGTAGGAATCGGTATTTCCGTTATAGTCATCCAAACCAGCCGAAGACTCGGAAAAGACCATATATATCCAAGAAGAACCCGAACCAACCTCAACACCGCAGACTGTATAATAATCATCGTTTGCATCTACAACCTTTAATCTTGTTTCTAGCGTAACTCCCAAACTAGCATCAATATTCGTGTCCTCTAAGTAGTAGTAGATTCCATCAGCTGAGTCAGCCATATGGAAAATCCCACCACTTACCTCTTCTGTATCGGGTGTTCCAGTAGCTGTCCAAGCAGGGGACGAGTTTTCAGGAATCGCATCTGCTTGAAAACAATCAGTCCATTCAAAAGGTGTGCCGGGAGACGGGCTAGGGCTAACCGAAGCACTAGGACTTACACTAACCGATTCGCTTGCGCTAGGGCTTATCGAAGCTGATGGAGAGATCGAAGCCGACTCAGAAGCACTTGGCGAAATAGAAGCACTCTCCTGAGCTGATGGAGATGCCGACGAAGAAGGTGAAATACTCGCACTCTCACTAGCAGACGGCGATATCGATGCAGAAGGCGATATAGATGCACTCTCAGAGGCCGACGGACTTATAGAAGCGGATTCGGATGCCGAAGGTGATATAGATGCACTAGGCGATACTGACGCACTTTCACTTGCACTAGGAGAAATCGAAGCCGATTCGCTGGCAGATGGAGAAATACTAGCAGAAGGACTGATAGAAGCAGATTCAGATTCGCTAGGTGATATAGAGGCGGATGGGCTTATCGAAGCCGACTCGCTAGCTGACGGAGACACAGAAGCAGACGGACTAATTGATGCTGACTCCGATGCGGAAGGTGAGATGCTAGCACTTGGACTAACCGAAGCACTTTCACTCGCAGACGGAGATATAGAGGCACTTTCTGAAGCACTTGGACTAATAGATGCAGAAGGGGAAATAGACGCACTCTCTGAAGCAGATGGACTTATACTCGCTGAAGGTGAGATACTAGCACTTTCAGACGCAGAGGGAGATATACTAGCCGAAGGACTAATACTAGCTGACTCTGAGGCTGAAGGAGATATACTAGCACTTTCACTTGCTGAAGGACTTATTGAAGCTGAAGGGGAAATACTGGCGGATTCAGATGCTGAAGGCGATATAGAAGCCGATTCACTTGCACTTGGGCTAATAGAAGCAGATTCTGAAGCAGACGGACTAATACTAGCGGATTCAGACGCACTTGGTGAGATACTAGCACTAGGTGAAATACTTGCAGACTCACTAGCACTAGGAGATATTGATGCACTTTCAGATGCCGAAGGAGAGATCGAAGCTGACTCCGATGCTGAGGGAGATATGGAAGCTGACTCTGATGCAGATGGTGATACCGAAGCGCTTTCACTTGCAGAAGGGCTTATAGATGAACTAGGAGAAATACTTGCGCTCTCACTAGCTGATGGAGAGATAGAAGCTGACTCAGAAGCAGAGGGCGAGACGGACGCAGACTCACTAGCGGAAGGTGATATCGAAGCGCTTTCAGATGCTGATGGACTTATAGAAGCTGACTCGGATGCCGAGGGAGAAATAGACGCTGATTCAGTTACTCCTATACTTAAAGTATTCCAGTAAATCTCAACAGCACCGCCAGTTACATCTCTAAAGGCGTAATCCAACTCACTTGCGGCATCTCTACTATACGCTGTAACACCAAAGATTAAATCCCCGTCTCCACCATTTAATGTTGACCAACTACCACTATAAACATATCCTGTACCAGAGTGTTGAGGGGTACTGTCATAACCTGCCTGTATGTAGTTAGAAGAATCCCCGCCAGAATACTCAACAGCTATGGCGTAGGTTGTTCCCGAACTAAGAGTGTATCCTGTGGTAAAAACAAATGTCTGTCCTGTTGCGGTGTAATCAATATCTGTAGCAGATACTGCTTCTGAAGTAGCTAGAGCCGAACCTGTTGGTGCGCCGCCTGATGTAGCGTACAAAGTAGCGGTAACATTTCCAGAAGGAGTACCAGATTTATTCATCCAGAAATCCGCACCTGTCAAATCCCCAGACACTCCCGTAAAGGTTTGAGCTGCCCTTGTATTCGCACCACTATATAAAGCAGCATCACTATTATAATTATCATGATGATATCTGTCTCCGCCGCCTGTAACTAAAGCACCGCCACTATCGTTATCTACCCATGCCCCGTATTTGGCTACAACTATATCATAAGTACCTGTCTCAATAGAATTACCAGCATCCCAACTAGAACCATTATATACAGAATATTCAATATCATCTGAACCGCTCTCATAAAAAACATATACATCAGACCCTTCTACATATATGCTGGTATATGGCTCGCTTAATTCGATTGAATTTGTAGACTGTCCATCCCCCAATATACTTCCCCAACTAGACCAAGCACTTCCAAGAGTATGTTTAATTATATTTACTGCATCAGAGGAAACATCATTATCTACATTCCCCCAACCAACCCACAAATTACCATCCGAATCCAAAGCCCCTTTAACTTTTACTCCAGTCGTGGAATTGGTTGTTGTTTCCAAATCAACTAATGAAAACGACTCTGCGTCATTGGCATTTCCTCTAGCAGCAGCCAAATTTTTATCTGTAGAGTTTCTATAAAGAACAACAGGCCTATCAGTAGCATCAATTAAAATATCAGTTACATAACAATTCACACCAGCAGTAGCGCCTTCAACCTCTATTAATTCGTTCCAATTACTTCCGTCTGTATAATTTGAATATTGAACCGTACGTGTAGTAGTTCCCCCAACCTTAAACAGAGAAGTAACCGCAACGTGGGGAGCATCATTCGAGTCTATTGCTATTGCGGTATAAATGTTAGAAACACCCCCATCATCCTCCCCTAAGTCTCCTTCTATATCTGTAGTACCGCTAAAAGAGTCTGTTCCCGTGTCGTAGGTTACATAAGTTAAATCTGATGATTTAGAGGTGTACTCTGCATAAACAATATGGATTACATCGCTTGAATCAATGGCGGCAGAACAAGAACCAACAGTAGAACCGCTAGGGCCATTATCCTCAATACTAAAAGCTGTAGGAGAGGTACCGTTTCCCTTAAACACAGTAATCTGTGCGGTAGAGGTAACGTTCCATGCCACCACGTAAGGAATCCCGCTAGAAGTTCTAACAACAATACGATTGCCATTTTCCAAACTAAAACTATCGCCTTCTTGTGCTGTACCTTCTTCTACCCATATAGCCATGTCTATTTCCTATATATCTGATTGAAAGTATCGGGAACAATAATTGTTCCTCTGTCCCAATCGAAACTATCTACCCATACCTGCGGATCTTTTACGTTATAATAAGTGTCCGGAATAAGCGTACCAATAACATGTGCTTGATTCTTTGAGATGCGGTTCATCTCGTCTATTAAGTCGGGGAGATCGTTATCATCAATACAATCAAGAAACCACCTAGACACAATTACATCCCATTGATTACGAGAATAGTTTGTAAGATAGGTTCTAGCATCTGCTACAGTCAAATAAGGTTGAATTGAAGGGTCTGCTTGGTCATAAGCATATTGTGAGACGTCCAATCCGTAGGCATTTGCACCTAAAGCTCTCATATCTTCAACCAAAAATCCATAAGCGCACCCTAACTCTAAAACATCCTTTCCATCAATAAATGCTTCAATATCAAATCTCTTGGCTATATCACCAAAGAAAGAACCTGTAGATTCATCAAAAGGAACAATACCTGCGGACTTACGTCTCCATCTTCTATATTTTGTATACCCCGCATTATGGGAATAAGAACCTTTATTTCCATCAAAATAGGATATATCGTATTCACTTGGTTGTAGTACTGGCATGTTTTACTCCTAACTAAATATTATGAGCTAGGCGGATCCCCATAACTTTCCCCAGCAGGAGAAGCCCAAGATGCCGTCCATCCGCTAGTACCATAAGCGTATGCCCAGGCGCTAGCGTCATTGCCATCCTTACGCATGATTCTCCAGTTAGACGATCCGTACTGTCTAAAACCATAATACGTGTAAGCTCCTGAGGTCTGCTTGCCCATGTACTCATACGCATCAAGCTGAGGAGTAAACGAAGTTATTTGATTCCCGCTGTCATCAATAACAAAAACCTTTTTTCCAGGAACTCCGTCTATAATTGCATGTTCTTCTAGGTCAAGTTGTGGCTGTATATTTCCAAATTTAGGCATTTCTTAATAACTCCTTTTCTTTTTTAATTCTTTTAAGACGATCAAAGATTTTTCCCTGTTCGTCCGTCAATCTTATATACTGATATAACCTTTTTACAGAGGTAAGACCTACGTCGTTAAACCCCAGAGAGTCTTTCATTTTCTTTATTTCGTAGGTAATATCCACCATATCCTCACTACTAGACTTCTCTTTTGCCCAATCAACCAAGAAAAGCAACTCGTCTTGGTTTTCTTTACCCAAACCCACATCTATCTGAAGAAAATCGCAAAACTGCCTAAAGTCTTTGGACGCATTGAATACGTCTAGGTCATTAAACCCCATTTGTTCAATATTTTTTGCTGCACGTTCTTCTTGTACAGCGACCTCTGCCTCAGTTGGTTTGTCAACTGTTTCTGATAATGGTTTTCTGTCCATAAATAAAAAACTCCCACACGCCAAGTCAGCTATGTGGGTTTTAGGATTCGTTCCTTTCAACTTTTGTCACATTATACTTTCGCAGCTATAGATAGTCAATATGCATTCATATCTTCGTATACCACATAAGGAAGTTTGAAAGGCACAAGCCCTGCACGCAACTTTGCTACTTGGTCGTGATAATAAGCAGCCGGACTTATCCTATTAACTTTTAGAGGATTTGGCCACCATCCGTCATGATCAAATCCCATACACTCATTGGTCTGGTCTATCATAGGGCTATATCCAGCCATATCTCCTTTAACTGCCATGTAAACGTTGTCCCAAGCAAATCCCTCAAAATCAAACTGTTCGTCCATACCCCCGAGATCTGCAATCATTCTTCTGGGAACAGCACAGTAATTAAACTCTATGTCCTGTGGCGTACATTCATAAAATGTGCCAAAATCAGTTCTCATTCTCGGATCTGTCCAACATTGTTCGCTAGGCTTTTTGACATAAGGCTTCTCAAAAACCGTAATCTTACCTTTAGGATTAACAATATCTTCTCCTGAAGGCTTGCCGTATTGGTGCCCGACCCCAGTTATCTGGATTCTTCCGTCAGCGTGTTCGTGGTGAAACCAAAATTTCTCAAGTGCTGTAGGAGGTATCCAAATATAGTCTTGCAACAAAACTATTAAATCTCCTGTACACGCCCTAAAGCCCTCGTTATCTGCGTGTGCAAGATTAGTAAGCGCACCCTCTTTCTTGTCTGATTGCCTTATATATTTAAGTCTTGGGTCGTTTATGTACTCTTTAATTTCTTTTTCCCTCTCTTTCCAAAGAGCGTCTACAATAATTAGTTCAAAATCCTGTTCGGTTTGCCTTTTCATATTCGCCCACAGAATATCTATTCCCCCGTATCTATTTGTTAGGTTCATTACACTAATTTTTGACATATCCTAGCACCCTCCTTGCCTTATCAAGATCTACACCATTTCTATCTAAATCGCAGATTGTTACGTGTTCAAAGCCCTTTACCTTATCAGTTCTAAGCGCTAAATTAAAAGCCTCTGCTAGATTCTCCCATTTTATTGACCAAGGACTTTCTCCGTTTATTCCTCCAAACCTTATTGCTACTACAGTAATCTCTCCATCCTTGGTATTTTCCTTAAAGAACTTTTCTGTCTCAAGTTTGTACTTCGCGTAAGGATGTTGTTTCTTAGGAAGCTCTGTATCTTCCGTTATTGGCAACTCTGGGGTATCGTTATACCAATCAGCCCAAACAGACTTAAATCCATAGACCTCTATAGAAGATGCAAAAACCAGTCTCTTAACCTTTGCCTTTTTAGCGGCTCTAAAAACAGCTTTTGATCCCCCTAAATTTATACGCTTATAGTCCTTATCAACGTGCCCAAACATATCGCAACTAGGGCCGTGAAGGCCGGCAAGGTGAATAACAGCGTCTTTTCCTTCCAACGCTTCTGCAAGCTTTTCCTTATCAAAAATATCAGCGCCGGTGATAAGGTCATACGAGTAACAAAAAACAGAGCGTTTACCAAGATGCGGAACAATTCCCTTTGCAATAAATCCCTCACCACCAGTTACTAAAACATCTAACTTCTCCATATACTCTCCCAACTAATTATATACAAATCTTTCAAATACCCATTTTTCATTTTCATAAAGCCTTTCTTTTGTTTCATCTAAGTAAACACTATTCACTTTGTAATTGGCTGAGGACTCGTTCAGCTTACCTTTTCCCATTATGTATTTGTAATCAAAAGTCTCTCCTGCAGAAGACAAGATTTTTACCAAATCTTCACGCAAACTCTCCTGTCTACCAACAAAATGCACGTGATCCACGTATTTTTTGTATATGGTCGTAAGCAGACCCTTTGGAAACACCTTAACACAATTGAGAACAAATTCATTAAAGTCCTTGTTGCCACATCTAACATCCACAACACTAGGATTAATGTTCTCGTTCTCATGTCCTAAATCCCAACCGGCCGGGACTCTATAAGACCAAAAAGATCTGTACCACTCATAAGGGTTTCTTACAAAGCAAAAAAGCAGCTTGCTCCCTCTTACTTTCCTAGGCACCTTAGAAGGATAAACGTGCTGACGACGTAAATTCAGCTTATTTTCATAATCAATGTGCAGCTTTTCGGCACCAGGCACTGTATTCTCAAGAACTGTAGTAACCCAAGTACCTCCTGTCTTTGGAACATGAAAGAATATACTATTTGGCATCAACACGCCCATCTATAGTCTATCCTTCCACTTATCATTAAAGTAGCTAAGATTTATGTCGGCTTTTCTACGAAACTCCGGATCTCTTGTCAATGTGGCTCCTCCCTCCGGATGTATAATCCTAACTGATTCAACGCACTTGTGGGAAATGCCCTCAAACCTAAGCATGTTTAAATAGTCTTCGTCCTCATAAAGAATCCCCTCAGAATAACCCTCATCCAGCATTCCATATTGTTCATATATCTCTCTTGGTACGCACCACATAACTCCGGAGAAATCATTAGATATTTTGTTCACCACAGGAGATGTAACAAATCCACCCACAGCTAAATCCCTAAGACTGCCTTCCTCAACATAACAATCATCGCTTGCCATAATAATAAAATCTCCCTTAGCAAGCCTGTACCCTGTATTAACTGCCTTTGAAAACCCCATCTTATCGTTCCAAATAAGTAAAAGCTCATCGTACCCTCTGAAGCTATCAACAGCTCTATAAAGCATGCCCCTTTTCTCGGGTCTGTTCTCGTAGTAAGGCACTACTACACTAATTTTTGTATCAAATTCTTTCATATAAAATCACTTAATTGGCTTCATTACAGCCTGTATCTCGGATTCCTCAAATCTAATGTCATGCAAATCCCATGGTTTTATCCTATACATACTAAAACAACCAAGATCCAAGTACTCACTGAAGTACTTAAAAGTCTCCTCATTAAAAAACCTAACATGTGTCGGATCCTTAACACTACTTGGATGGGGAAACTTAGGAACGTGTATATCAATAAATCCCTTTGGAACTATTACCCTGTGGCATTCATTCAACAACTCTATATAATTAAACACGTGCTCAAGAACATGGTGCGCACGTACTTCCGCAATACTACTAGTCTTGTAGGGCAAACTAGCCTTTTCCAAATCTATCGGAATAACTCTAGGATCGTATTCCCACAAATCAATATTTTCCCAACCCTCCATAAACTCATTACCACAACCTAAATTTAACTTATCAGCTTTAAGATTAACTTTTGCCACCGCTCTCTTTTCTCCTTGTATAATTCAAAATAATTACCCTTTCCATAGCTCTCGTTCATTTTCAAACCAGGTAACTCCTTTTTCATATTAACCCACACGTCAGAGGCTTTCTCGTGGTGGACAACGGCTCCTCCAGTAAATACAGCCCATTTATTCTTATCAATTACTTTTTTACTCTCAATCCCTAGCCATATGTCTGCAAACCTGTCAAGGCCGACCATGTAGCCCATTGGAGCAAAGTACATGTATGGTAGCATCTTCCTTTTAAATGCGACGTTCATGCCACACATAGGATAATACGCACCCTTTGGTATAGGCCCAACATAATAATCAGAAAAACAATCCTCTTTGACAAGCTGTGTTGGAGCATCATAGTCCTTTACCCCTTCCCAAAGTCCGTGAGAAAGAACAACCTCGGCCTCGTCTCTTATCCCATACGGAAACCCCCGCGAATAATCTTCAATAAGAGTACTCAACCAAGATATAGGAACTCTTCTTGACAATGTTTTGAGGTGATCGGCTATGGTATCCCCAACTGGGCTTACATCATCGTCTAGAGTAATTATGTACTCAATATCAGGCATAAATTTGGCTATATAAGCAAATCCGAGATTCCTAACACAATCAGATTGGTTGTAAATCAGATCTTTGTTTTCCCCCATTACATCGTGAACATCAAAAATGTTATCTAGATGAATAAGTCTCGGAGATGCGCCATCCTCCACCTTAATAACGTGGCAATTATGACGTAAGAATAAGGGCTTCCACTTTTTAACAAACTTTTTCCACCATTCTTCTCTTATTGTTGGTACTACTACAGCTATAGACACAATTCAATGCCCTCCTTTAACTTTTTAAAATAATCTTCCTGGTCGTATATGGGACAATCCAGGAGTTCTTGTAGTTTTAGGTTATCGCTTTCTACCTCTACATCTATACCGCAAGCCCTTGCCTCTAAAACAGCTCTTTCTCCGCCACCATCTACACTCGCTGGTATGTATGCCTTTTTACTCATGTTGTATAAAGTGGCGAGCGCTTCCGGCTCAACCATGTCGGAGATAAAAACCCCGCCCGCTAGAAGCCTTGCAATTATCCCCAAGGACTCCTGTGGATTATCTTTCTGAATCTCCCCTATTGCTAACTTTCTGCCCTCTTTTTGTAAAAGAAAATGTTGTCGCTTCCACAAAGCAAATGCCCCTACCGTTATGTAGTCAAAAAACTTTTCAGTATCTTCGGGCTTATAAATATCTGTGTTTATCCCGAAAGCCTTAATGGCTCTTGGGTGTTCTTTAATCTTCTCCTTATACCAATCGGTTTCATAAAACAAGATATCGTAATTCCTGCCACCAAGCGTCGGGGAAGGAGTGCCTGCTATACAAAGCCCCTTCTTGTTATCAATTCTGTGCATAAAATAGTCAACCTGACTTCCAAAGGCTCCCCAGCCCAGAACGAAATCATAGCCTACAGTAGAGGTCGGATCCCCATCGATCAAGTTGTGGACAGTTATATCGTAGTCATAGGACAATAGTTCTATTGCCTTAAAAAGCCCGTCTTTCCAAATATCTTGATATTCGTGTCTTAAAACGAATAGTATCTTAGGTTTCATACAAATCTTTTTAACATCCTATCTTTTTCAAACTTATAATTTGTTTCACATACCCTGGAACAAAACCTAACAGCATCCGGTGTAGGTAGAAACACCTTCTTACCACACTTAGGACACTCTCCTTCAAACATTTTCATTGCTAACCTCCTTTCTTCTAAACTTTAACCACAAAAGGCCGTCGTGCTCGCCTTCCAAGTAACCTATTTCACAGTTATGATTGTCCATAATTTTAAGTAGTGTGGCCTTAGTAAATACTCTCACGTGTCCCCTATAATTTGGTATATCCCAATGACCTAGGTTTCCTCTCCCGTTATCAAAAGGACCGTTCGGTGTTGTTATATAGCACCAACCTCCTTTATTCACTAGAGAAAGCAGGTGTTCAATAAACTGATCTGGATCAGGAACGTGTTCAAACACCTCAAAAGCAGAAACCATGTCGGCTTTTTTCTTTTTAAACTTTGTCGCATCGGCTACATAAAATTCACAGTTTTCGATTCCCGCAGACTTTGCTCTTTCTTTTGCCAACTCTATAGCTCTTTCCGTCATATCTACACCGATTGAATGTATACCCATATTAGCTACTGTAGTAACAAGACTGCCAACATAACAAGCAAGATCCATATAAGTACTGGGTTTGTTCCTTTCTGCCTCCTCAACTATCCACTGATATCTGTAATATCTTTTCCCTGCATTAGTTATATAGTCTCTGGGTTCCACAAGCTCTGCGTTTGGTATTTGATCTTGTCCTTGCATGCCATAGATTTCCTGGTAGCGATCCTCGTCATAAACATGGTTTATCATTGTCCATGTTCTATCTCTTTCAGGATTCAGCTCTTTTGAATCAATCGCTTCCAATAGCTTCCATGCCTTGAGTGGCTCGTCTTTTATTATTAATTCTTTTCTTATTGTTCTTACAGCGTCAATAAGTTTGCTCATATCCAAGCCTTTCTTGTAACTGTACAGGTAAATATTTTTTTAAACTTTCGTCGTGGTCTGTTAAAACCTTGGCAGCATCCTTTAGCTCATCTGTTCTAAACTCCTTATCCCATTGCTCCGCTACCGAACCCCAAGAAAACCTAGCCCTAGCCCATGCCATCATTTCCTTACGTATGGAATTTTGCCATTCTGTGTCTTTGAGAGCTGCAACTAGCTCTTTGGTGTACTTATCTTGGGTATCTTTAACGTAAATGTCCTCCTCATCAACATTTACCTTCTTTCCAAACTGCACAGTTTCCTTGAGAGCCGCATAATCACAAACAACCGGTATCGCTCCCGCTGCTTGACACTTCATAGCTGTTATACAGGATATTTCACCAAAATGAGTAGGATATGCCCATATACCTGATTTATATGTTTCTTCCAATACCTCAAGCTGCCCTACTCTCCCGTGATGGTAAACACCGTCCTGCTTCATTAGTTCGTCTATCCTTTCTTTCCACGCCATCCTCTCGGGGTTGTTTGCATAGAAAGACTCAAATAGTTTCCAACCATAAAACACATGTAACTCTGCCTCCGGAACTTCTTTTTTAACCTCAGGCCATAGTTTCAACAAATGCTCAAGCCCTCTATCATAGCTTGAGGTATAAATACACCTCTTTGTATTTCTCTTAATAGGGCTTTTATCAAGCTGTCTGAAGCTATCAAGATCAATGCCGTTTCCCGTAACAAGAAACTTGTCGTCCGGGACATTAGGCATGTTGTTCCTTTGCCACTCGGAGAGAGCAAATATTCTTGTGATGCTGTCAAGTCTCTCTGGAGTATATTCATTAGGGTTTTGTATATCATGCAGCCACAAATACGTTTTCTTAGCGTGCCAGTCGTGATCAAAGAAAGAAACACTTCTCCAACCTATCAAAATATTAAACTCGTCTTTAGGGTTTAACTTATAATGAGGAACGTATCTTACACCCTCGTGCATTCCAGCATCCTCTTGCGGATCGCCAAAAACTGTCACTCTCCACCCAAGACTGCTAAGTTCTTTAGCCATATAAATAACCGCCTCTTCGCTACCGCCTATTCCCGTACCAAGATTCTTAGGACTCCATTTTTCAAAACCTCTGCCACACATTATAGCCACTTCATCTTCTTCCCAAGTTCTCGCTGGGGTAAAATCCCGCCTCAAGCTAATCATTACAGGTTCTTCTTCGATCTCTCTGGGAATTGAGCCAACGAGTGAGACTAGCTTATCGGTTTGTCCTCTTTCGTCCAAGTACCTTGCCAAATCTATAATCTCATGAGCTACCTCGTTTTGGCGTTTTATCTCAGTAAGATGTTTAAACCTGTCCAATATCACATCGTCGTTAGGAAAGATCTCCGCCGACTTAGAGGCCATTGCCCATGCCCCATCAATATCGTTTGTGTTAATGGCAACGTTTAATAAAACTTCAATCGTTCTTACCTGCATATCCCTTGGATTGGTAACAAGAGTGGTCTTTGGATAGGGAACCTGTTGTGCCAAAAGCGCCCAATGTTTTGCTTTTCTCCAATCGTGCATATACATATAGATCATTGCCATATCTATGTAAAAGTTAGGGAACTTAGGATCTTCTATAAGCGCATTTGAAACAGCTTTTATGGCCTTATTGTAAAGCCCCCAGTCTCTATAAATCTCAGCTAAATACTCCCAAGCCTGCGCCCTTTCCTCTGCCCAACCCGAAGGTGTGTTTTCCTCAGACCCGTGTAAGTATTTCTTAATATAATCTTCCGCCTTCAACCAATACTCGTCTTCCCTTAAATCAAAGTAGGCTTTGGCCAAATAATAGAGCGTTCGAGGATCTTTTCTGTCTCCCTGGTCCTCTAGTTGTTTCTCAAGTATTTCAATGTTTCGGTGAATAGCTGCGTCCGCTCTTTTATCGCTAGACAAATGCACAACATCGCAAAGCCCAGAATCAGTCTTAACTGTCTCTCTTTGTTCTATCAAAGTCTCGTGTATCGGAGATATCCACATATAGCTATTATCGTTTCTAATAAGGCGTTCTCTGAGGTGTTCTATCAGTACTTGGCGTATTTTCATGTTCTCATCGAGATCTACACGGTAAAGATAATTAAAAAACACCGCACTAAATCCCTTTTGCAAGCACTCGTCTGCTAAATCATGCAGATTCTCTCCACCTCGAAGAATATCGTCTGCATCTAGCCAAATAATAAAATCGTATTCGCTCGGGACTTGTCCAAAGTTAAAATTACGTACCTTGGCAAAGTCTTTCTCCCACTTAGTATAAGAAAACTGGACTTCTGGATAACTTCTTGAAATACAAAGTATGTCTAATTCTTTTTTCAGTTGAATTGCCTTTTTAGTCTCTTTCTTAGTTCTACCGTTGATTGTTAAAAATATTCCATCCACATGCGGAGCCACAGAATACAAACACCTCATTATCATATCTGTAGGTTCGCTATCTTTTAATATCATTGCTAGTGCTATTTTTGCCATTAATATTTTTCCGCAACCCTATACTGCGGATACCTTTCCCAAAACATTTTAAAAAACTTCTTATCAAAAGGAAGTTCGTCTGCTTTGTAAATTGCTCTTATTCTATTTTGAATCTCCTGGGGAAAATCAACTGTCTGTCTAATAGTTTTTTGCTTATTGGAACCATACCTGGTTTCTCTAGTTTCCTTTTTATCCTCAACCGACACTACGTAAGACCTAAACTCTTGCGGATTAGATTCTTCCCATTCCTTAATCATTAAATCTATGGCCGCCCAAACACCTTTTGTATTCTTCAACTTTATAACCTTATCTATAAATGCTTGGTGTTTATCTCTTATTAATCTGCCTGTCAGCTTATCTTCAACTAACATACATACCTTTCACCTCGCCTTCCACGAGGCAGGGGCAATTGAGTAACAGAGCTTGCCTAACTCCGATTATAACCTTATATACCTGTTAAGACAAATCCGGTCTGCCTGAAGTTCGCTCTCTGTGCTAAATATTCAAGCGTCATTTCTCCGATTATCTCCCCAGCGGTGTAGTCACCGTCTTTAGGTCGATCTTCGGAAGTCGGTCTTCGCAAGTAAGCGACTCTCCACTTATCTTCTCTAAGACCCAAAAGCTCAGGTCCTGGAGTTGCTGCAGCGTTTCTAGCGTCTTTGTGAGCCATAATCCTAACAAGACCTGCATCAGATTCGTATACCTCGACTGGTCTAACAAGTCTCTTGTCAGATGCGTCAATGTATTTGGTTGAACCTGCAGTGAATGAAGAAATTCTTCTCTTCAAAGGCATTGTTGTTAATATTAAGTCACAGACTGAATCGCCACCAACATCTGTCCAAACATCCTGGATACCGTCAAGAAGCATGTCTTCTGTTAATGATGTACCAGAGTTTCTGTTGGTATAGTGGCTCGTAACCACAGCGGAGATACCAATCATAGTTCTAGCAACACCAGAGGAGCCAGAAGCGGCTGTACTTCTTAAGAGTGCGTATTCAAGATTGTTCTTCCATTGTCTAAGTGCTTTTGCTTTTTGATATGCAAAAGGATCGGACATTCCTGCAACAGAGACTGCTCTTTCAGTTCCTGATACTCTGTAGCTCTGAGAGATAATATGTGTAAAGTTACCTCTCCTACTAGGTTGTGTCAGATCTGAGTAGGAAGTTGCTTGACCTTCATAAGAAGAAGCAACGCTAGAAGGACGATCAATGTAGTCTTCTGCCCACTCGTGGTAGGTTCCTTTTGCAGTTGTAGTTGCAAGCATAGTGGACAAAGGATTATCATCGGGCGAAACATCGCTAATGATATCCAATAAATCCTCACGTCTTACTGCATCGTCATATGTAATCAATCCAAATTCTGCCATTTTTCTCTTGTCACCTCCTACTTAAACTAAAGTTTGCTACGAGAAATCCTTTCTGCCACAGCGTCGAGGTTTCCATGTCTTGAGTCGTCCTGAAGTTTCTCTAGTTCCGCAGATGTTCTGGCGGCTCTTGCTCTAGAGCTTCTTCCCTCGGCCTCAACGGTAGCCTCTCGGCCTTCTTTGGCTTTCTTGGCTTTCTTGGCACCTTCAGCTTCTGCTCTCTTAACTTTATCCGCAACTGATTTATCTGCCTTTCCATAAACAGTGTCTATGTCCTGCTTTACACGAGTAGCGATCTCGTAAGCAGAAGGCAATCTAGTTGGTTGTCCTAATGACTTTTTCAGATTGTATTCATCCAAAGCCATGCGGTACTCACCATACACAGCGGCGGAAAAGGGATTTCTACTTTCAAGATCCGGGTACTTTAGCTCGGCTTTTAGCTCGTCTTTACTCAAAGCTACATTTTCATCGGGAGTAAGGTAAAGATTATCAAGTTGTGTTCTTACTGCCCTGCGAGGAGTAGGCTCCTCACCCTTTAGCCTTTCGTTTTCCTGCTTTAGCTTTTGCAACTGTTCCCTAACCTCTTTCCAGTTTCTATCCTGAGAAGCTGCTTGTGCATCCTCAACTTCGTCTGAGTCTGGTGTTTCGTCTAGGTTCTCTCCTGAATCATCCTCTTGGTCATCAAGTGTATTTTGTTCAGCAGTCGGCGAATCCTGCTCGGCAGTGTCCTCTGCCTCTTGTTGTTCGGCCGTTTCGTTTTCATTCATAAAATTCACCCCCTTTATACAGCCCGGTGTAGTTGGCGAAACTTTAGCTTATTAGCTAATAGCTGAGATTTCCCAGCTATCAGAGAACAAGCTTGTTGTTGTGGTACAAGTGCCCGCCTCTTAGCTCATCTCCTTCTCCTATAAACAACCCCATGCCACATTTACATATTATCTCCCTAGAGTTCAAGTATTTGAACACATGCTCGTGTTTATCTGGTTCTTTCATTTCTCTTAGATAAACCTCTGAATGCTCCCAATAATCGTCCTGACTACTTGGAAGATCGTTTAGACTTTTTTCGTTTGCCTTTTCTGATCTTACTTCCATATTTCTTTGTCCAGCGTTCTGCTATCTCCGGGTGTTTTGCCCAAAGATATCTTCTTTGTTTCTCGCTCTTGAACGGCATTATTTCTTTGCTCTCCTACGTCTTTTTTTTGGTTTCTCCTCAACCGGCTTAACAACCAAACTTTCTTCTTTTGCCTTCTTCATAGTCTCCCATACTACCTTGTATTGTGGCAATATGTTCATACTAAGAGGCCTTGAGCCTAAAAAGTAATGTGCATGTGCCGCCATAGCTTCTTTAAATACCCCATATTCTGGATAACCAATATTTAGTTTATCTGCCATCTTGGCGTTATTATCGTAGTTTTCTACTACATAAGAAACCACATCTTCAACCTTCATTTTTGTCTCCTTTCAGCTTTTCCCACAAAGCCTTGAACTTATCTACTTCTACCTCTCCTCTTTCCTTCTTTCTTAAATATTCGGCCTGTGCAATCAACATATCAACATCCTCCAATAATTGCCTAGCTACATCTGCGCTATGAAACGCGTTAAGCTCTGCCCACTCCCATTCTTCTTGATCTAATCCTCTTGGATCTACCCAAGAATGGTGTAGCCTTTTATTAAGCCATTCCTCCAAAACCTTCCATCCCGGGTGCTGCTTGAGGAGGTACAACTCCTCCCCCTTGTGCACCAAGTCCTGCTCCTCCTTGGTTAGTTCCTGCCTGCCCTTGTTGGCCATACATTACCTCCTGAGATTCCATAACATCAAAGTATTTCTCCGCACCTTTAATGCCTGTCTTCTCAAATAAATCTATAATCATCTCAGATACCTTAGGTCTTCTCCCTTCCATTTGCAATAGCTGTAGAATGGTAGGATTAGCTAACATTCCTATAGCGTCCCTTGCTGCCTGAATCTCCTTTTCTGTTGAATCCGCTTGCATAGGCTCTACGTCTGCAATGTAATCATAGCTTCCTGACAAATCGTCTGCTACAACGTACAGCGTGCCCATTTCCCCTGTTTCCTCCAACTTAAACTTTGGAATTGTTTCTCCCTCTACCGTAACAGGATATTGAGGAACCATTGGAAGCTCTCCTTCCCCTCCTTGCAATATTGCCTGCTCTGCGCTGTACATTTCAAAATCACTTGTATCGGGAGTCATTCCGTCAAGCCCCAGCCTCTCAAAATCCTTCATAGCCTCTCTGCCAACTACCCTAAGTGCTAAATACTGCTTCTCTGGATCGGAGAATATAAACTGCTGGTTCATTTGCAACCAATAAAGCATTTGTTCCTTGATTGTCTCTGCCAAGAATATCTGATTAAAGTTATCTCTCACAGACCTTGTGGTTGTTAAAGCCTCTACTTCTGTTGCAGTCTTTTCTTTACCAAATGGTTTAAGTGTTGACATGGCTGCTGACAGCTCCCCCATTGCCTCTTTAAACATTTGTGTTAATACCGAGTATACATTAACAAATTGATTTGTTGCCGTCATTGAGTGTTCAAGAGGAACAACCGACTTGCCCGGCTCATTCATAAGCCACTTTTTGCCTGGTCCCCACTCGAGTGTGTGCATCTGAACTGCCGAAGGATTAACTTGCATAATCCTGTATAAATCCATGTTGATTGCGTCAATAAACTGGCTGGTTAGTGCGTTCATTGCCTTTTGTACTTTCTCAATCGGTTCGATCTCTGAAAGACCGTAAATGTCGTCGTCAACAGGAATGTACTTTAGACAGACAATTGGAATTTGCTTGTGTGCATAAGGATTTGGCTCGTCTCGAATAATTACTCCGTGCTTAGGTGCAAAGGAAATTATTCTATCGTCCCTATATTCGGTGACGATTTCAACGATTCTAAAGTCTGGGTCCTCGTCCATACCCAAGTAATCTGACAGTCCCAACAACTCCCTTCCTTTAGGCGTATAATTTAGCTGCCTAGTATCCCCGCCCTTTGTAGACTTGTTAATAATTGACTCTCTTAGTATCTTTAAATTCTTGTAACGGGGCTTTTCTCCACAGGTATCGTTTACATTATCAAGCTCATACAGTGTTATATAATCCCTATATTGAAACCAGTTTTTTACTGTTGAATATGCTGGATTAGGCAGACAGTCCTTGTTGTTGAGTACTTTTAATACAGGCCCGTCAAACACTACCTCCCCGTCTGAATCCACTTCATACCTCCACTTAACAAGCCCAAAAGCCGCACCATATATTCTCGCGTTAAGATCCATTCTTGCCCATTTGGCAACCATTGGCTCTTTATCAACTCTTGCCGCGTCATCCCATTGGTAGTTTAGCAATTCGTTGTTAATCTTGGCTCTAATAATATCTCCTCCCTCTCTTGGTATAAGCCTTCCTCTTGGCTTGCCTCCATTAAGGCGTGCCATTTTCTCAAATAAAGCGGTGAATGTCTGTGGCACGAATATCTCCGCTGAATACGGCCAACCAGATTCATCTATGTACGAATAAAACAATTCTAGTTTTGTATCCCAACCTGAATATCTATTCTCTAAGTCTTCTAGTGCCATTTTAAAGTGTTGGTTCAGAATATAGAATTGTTCTCTTTCTTTTTTTGTACCTTTGGCTTCTATAGCTTCTGGCATAATTTCCTTTCTTTAAAACAAGAAGGCGGACACCACAAACTACAAATCTTGTAATCTATGATGTCCGCCCCAGTTCTACCGGTAACGAACTTTGTTGCCCCATTTTTAACACAATATATGCCTATTCGTCAACTTTAAGTTTATCGGTGCGTGGCGTTGCGTTGCGAGGCGTAGCGCTGCGGCGCGTAGCGTTGCGCAGCGGCGCGGTGCGTTGCGTCGTAGATTTAAAACTCAGACGGATCGACCTCGTCTATAGCTGATACTATTTTAGCAAACTCCAAATAGTTACCGTATGTTTCCTGCCAACCCTTTAAATTACCATACGCGCGATTTAAAATCTGCTTACGGGATTCTTCGCTGGTCAGCGCATCCTCAGTAGGGGCATAAAAATTTGCACCTCCAATACGAACAATGTTATAGGCACGTTTAAAGCGCACGGTTTCACCCCCAACAAACTTTATCTCGACGGATATACTTGCCACCACATGTTTAACACTTTCCTTCGCGTATTTTATAAACGCCTTTTCCTTATCCCACTCTATAAACTCTCTAAAAGGGGATTTCTCATTCTTTAACGCGTCGTCTAAAACCTCATCAGGACTTTCAAGTTCGTTTTCCTCCATGTAAAGTGCAAGCTCTTTCGCCTTTTCGTCCCCAAACGGGGCACCTTCTCTAGCTTTGTATATTATTTCTTTAATCTTTTGCATCTTTAACCTCCTCGACTCTAAAAGTTCCAAAAGTACCACTACACTGCGGTCTCCAGTTCCCAACACCAACAGCAACTCCCGCCATATTAATAACTTTCACAACATCGTCAACGGACATTAGATTAACGTTGATGTCCAAAGGTAACTTACAACGCCAGTTATAAAAAGCTACTCGCCTTCTGAGCACCTTAGAACTTTTCCTGCCGCCCTGATTAACTATATCTTCCCTTCGCACTTCTTCTAGTTTCCTTTCGTCGGAAATAGATTCAAGCGGGATTACCACTCCTGTCAATGAAACTGCGCCTTTGAGCCTTTTACCATTAATCTTACCCCCCACCCACCAACCCTGTCCCTTGGCTGCCTCCTCGAAGGCCTTCTTGAAGGCGGCGGCGGGAATTCCTGCACGCATTTTTTCATCATAATACTTTTTACTCTCGTACAAAGCATCTAATTCTTCTGGGGATAATTCTCTTTTAGCGTGCTCTGATTCTAAAAATCTAGGATCAATTCTATCGCTAAGGAACGGAGCTGTTCCTATTACACTTACTACTAACCTAGCTACACTAGGTTCTTCTATTTCTATTGTCTTTTTAGACATAAATAACCTTTCTAAGCAACAAAGATCCGGGCACGTTCGCGAGGAAATGCCCGGATCACTGCTCGCGAACTTAATTAATGTTTGGATTATATCACATCTTAATCACTTTCTCTCTACTCACCTTCCCTCTTTAACTCCAATTCAAGTAATCTATCATTTTCTCCTCGACAGCGCACGACAACATTGTTTCTAATCTCTATGACAACTCTACCCCAGCCTGTTGTTTTATTTACTACGTCCATTGCTTCAAGAATCGGAGGTAACAAAGCTGCGTTTATGTGATAACGTTCTAAGTATTCTTTAATAAGCCACAAGTCAGGATCGGCTCTTAGGAGATGTTGCATAAACATGTTATTGTTATGTGTTTCCCACTGCTCTTTGGTTATAGAAGCTAGACTTGTCCTAATACTTTGTTTAATCACTAGTACCACTCCTCTGGTAATTCTCTAATATCCCACGAACTTTCCAACCCCTCTTCTCCTCCATATGCTCGTTTATTATCCTTGCCCGCAGTTTCTCTACGCTTTTTATCCAACCATGCGTAATGTTTAATAACAAAATCCTCAGGGCACGGAATAGAATTAATATTTTGTTCGTTGTCAAAGTAATGAATTGACATATGATATCCAGGTGTAAAATGTAAGTTTTTGTCATAATAAAAGATCTTCGTGGCAAAGTAGCTCACTAAACTAGCATCGTAATGAAACATGTCCTTTACCAAGTTAATATTCTTGATTGCAAGAGTCAGAGGCAAATCGTGCTGCGTTACTTGAACTCGATTAAGAAACTGCCTAAGTTCTTTTCTTGCGGCCATGTTTAACTCCTCGTCTTGATCTAAATTAACAACCCAAATGTTCTTAGGAAGTTTTGATCTTAGCTTATTCCTCTGCGCTCCTTGATCTTCGTATTTACTCTGAAAAAGCGTAAGGCCATAAACATCCTTGTAATCATTCAGCATTTCCCATGTACCATCTGTTGACCCACCGTCCATAACATAATACTCATCAACTACAGGCCTAACAGACTCTATGCAACGCCTTATTTCACTTATCGCGTTTTGGCAAATAAGTGTGCCGTAGATTAATGTTTGCCTATTTTCCATTGTTCCTCTTTCCATTGAGGTTCAACATATACAGACTCAGGTTTTTGATAACTAACTACGCAATATCTTAATGCGTCCATAATGTGATCGTTCGCCTTTTCCGGTTCTTCAGGTTCATTTAAATCCTGCGCTGCTGTTGGTGATTTCTCCCGCCATCTGTATGTCTCAAATTCTCGGATTGTGTTTTCGCAGTTGTTAAACACGAATAGCTTAGGTTGATTGTCTTTACCTACCTTATCGACAAAGTGTCCAGGAATAGGTTTGAGTTTTTCTGCTACTTTCTCAATTCCAAAGTTTACCCAGTTTTTGTTGCTTGTTCCTGTGTCTTTGTTAGCCGGAGTTATATAAACGCCACGTTCAGCAAACTCTCTCATCCACTGTGCGCCGCTAGGATCTCCAAATGTTGAAATTATCTTTGGTGTCAGAGCATGTGCATTCATAATTCCTGCGTGGTAATCAATTGTTTTGCCTGTTTCGTAATGTTCGTCTGCTATGTACCAGTTATCGTCTTTATCAAATAACACCCAAATACAAGCCGTTGGGTTCGTCGAACCAAAATCCACTCCTCTGATTCCCCGCCAATCGTAGGGTATGTCAAAAGGCTCGATGACGTGCAGTATTCTTTCAAAGTTCTTGTATACAAGCCCTGTGTACTTTCTGAAATCAGCCATGTATTCCTGGGCAAATGTATCCTCTGTCAGTTCTTTTTTGGCCGCGTCTATCTCTTCGTTTCGGATATAGGGGTTGTCGTAGCTTGTGTATCTCCAAGATCGATAGTCACCCTCGGGCTGTTGTCCGAGCTGGTATAGATCATGGAAATGGTTAAACCCTTTTGGTGTGGAAATAAATATGGCTGGAGCGCTATAGTCAGTAAGTGTTGGTCTAAGGACTTCAGCCCAGAGCCAGTCCCAGTTTCTAATTGAAGCAATCTCATCAATAACGAGTCCTCTAAGTTTAACTCCTCTAAGAGCATCCGGATTTTCAGCGCCTTTAAGCTCGATAATTGATCCATTTTTGAGTATAATTGATAGTTCAACTTCATTTTTCTTTTGTACCCATTGGCTCGGAATTTCTTTTAGGTAATCCCGCCAATGAATCATTTTTGATTGTTTGTATGTTGGGCTAACAATCCAATAAATTCCCTGTTCTCTTAATGCCCACTGCAGTACAATCATCCTGCTAAGTACTGATTTACCCCATCTTCTTCCCGCACAAACTATTCGGTATCTGTGACTGTCTTGTGCAATCTCATACTGACTCTCATGTAGTTTTATCTGTGGCATAGTCGTCCAAGACAAACTCGATACTCATTTCGTTTCCTGCTATGTTTATGTTTCCTTGGTTTTTTTGTTTTGAGAAATCTTCGTCCAGATTATCTAGGACGTATTTATGTGCGTCGGTTCTACTCCAACTCTTCTTTTTTACTTCTTCAGCTAACTTAGCTCTGCTTGTAACAACAATGTCGTCTCTTGCTAAGTCCACGCGCCTACGAAAATCCTCGTCCTGATTGTAGTAATCACGAACGGTTGTGTAAGGAACGTCGGCTTGATTGCATGCTCTGTACACACTTAATCCCAAATTTAGATACGGAACCATTTTCGTAAAATAGCCCTCAATATCTGCGGCAGGTCTACCTACCTCTTTTTTCTCAAGTGATTTCGACATTTAACTCCTTGTCAAAATATTCGTTGATTAGTTTTGCAAATTCTTCTGGTTCAATATAGCACTCGAATGTTATCTCTGCCAGCCCAGGAGATAATAATTTTGATTTAACTTTGTCAGTTGTAGTTCTTGCTAAAATTGCAGTCAACTTCATTTACGAAAATTATATCACAAGCGCGGGGCTTTTATGTAGTTACCCCGCAGGCGATGAAAAATAACCAGGTAGAAGAATATTATAAGACCCGCTACAATGCCTTTTTTAAATAACCGTGCCGTCAAATATCTCGTTAGCTTTTCTTTTATCTCTTAACTCCTCCGCCCACTCTGTACAACGTTTTTGAATCTTACGTATTTTTTTATCCTTGTGTAGTTTCATAATTACTCTTATTGACCTTATACCCCCGCCCCGTCGGGTGGTGTTCCTAAAGTCTGTGGTCATATAATTTCAAAGTATATTGTTCTAGTTCTCCTGATCTCCCCCTCCCTAATGTATGGGTATCTCCTAGAATGCTGTCTAGGTCATCACCACATTAGGTATGGGTCTAGTCAGTAGCGATGGATGAGTCCTGTTAATGCTCGCCAAAAAATTATGGCCGGACTAGGTTTCGCTTACCTCTGCTTCCTGCTTATTAGCAAGTAACTAACGTGCAGTTATTTGCCAATAAAAATAACGCCTGTTACGGCGCTTGATTTTTCTTTACCTGTGTTGTATAATGCTTGTAATTAGTTAGCATACTAAGTACAATAACACAACCCGTTTGATTTTGTCAAGCGGGTTTTGTTTTTCCCCTAGAACCTTCAATAATTATGGTATAATACGCGCATGCGAAACATAGATCACACAAAAGAACGTGTAACACTGTACCTAGATATCCACGAATATCGCCAACTTAAATCCATACTTGCGCTGAGAGGCAGATCCGTAAGCGAGTTTATGCGTGAAATGATAAGGTCTTATCTAAAAACTTGACAAATGTTAAATAATTATGTACAATAATATTAGTACAAAGTTATGAAAGGCAAAAATGACTGTGAGTTTTGTAGAAAACAAGGCTACAAAGGCTCTTGTAAAGTTCTATAGAGAACAAGGGAGAGACGATATTGCTGAAGAAGTACTTAGTTTAAGCCTAGCCGTGGATAAATGGAGCGAGCTTGTAAGTGAGGTTACTAGGAAAAAGGATTTAAGCCTCGCAAGAATATACAATGGGGACGTTAGGAGTTTTAGCGAACTTAGTTTGCTAAGAGATTCTAATCCAACCAAACTAGTATATTTAAGAGCTTGTTACAACTTTGGGCTGATTACTTGGGACGAATATATGAGTCAAAGGAGCAAGGCTATTAGAGGAAGGGGGTTACTATGGAAGTAAAAGATTACAAACTTAAAATCATATTCTCAACCGACGGTAAGCATACTGTAATGGTGGGTACTGACGAATTGACCAAGGAAGAGGTTGAGAAATCATACAAACTTGCCGGTTACTTCTATAAGAAAATGCTTAAGGAGTTTGGTGAGGGTACTAGGGTTATTAAAGAGAAGGAAGCGGCTAAGAAAAATGGAGGTAACATGCCTAATTGTCCTAAATGCGGAAGTCCTATGGTTTTAAGAGAGGGCAAGTGGGGGGAGTTCTGGGGTTGTTCAGACTATCCTGCTTGTGACGGAATAGTTAATACTAAGGAGGTGAGTAAGTAATGGAATATTACAATGTAAGAAATTCTAGTGGCAAATTTGCTAAAATATCCACTAGAGAGAAGGTTATGGTTGGAGCTTTAAGCATGGTTGTTATAACTCTGCTTATAACTTTAGGGGCTGTTAAGATAGCCGATTGGTTTAATTTCCATGAGGTTGTATTTACTAGACCGGTTAAAGTTAGTTTCCACCAACCTGTTGAAGTTAAAACCAGAGGAAAGGAAATGCTTCAACCAGTGGTCGTTATAGAGTATCCAGACGAAATAGATACTCCTATAGAAATAGCAATTTGTGATAAATGGGGAAAGTTTAACTGTCAGGTTGCGTTAGCGATAGCCAGCGCTGAATCAAATATGAACTGCGAGGCTATGAACGTTAATGATAACAAAACGGTAGATTACGGATTATTCCAAATTAACAGTATTCACTGGGAAAAGTTTGGAGGTCTTAAAAATCTTGTAAGTTGTGAACAGCAAATAGACGCTGCTTACGCTTTATGGGAGGAACAAGGGTGGAATCCTTGGGTAGTCTATCAAAATGGAAGTTTTCTTGGTGCGTTATAAGACTGTGAATTAGCTGATTGTGAGGGAGGCTTGTGCTTCACAGTCCACAAGTCTCCCAGCTTCCGAGGGGCTGGTAAGAAAATATAACTTTAACTTTATTAAATCTCTATGAGCTTAAAGTGCTTACCCCAAAAAGAATGTGAATGGGCAGGATTCACGCGCTTACCAGTCCCTCAGAGGCCATGAGATATATAGAAGACATTAAAAGTAAACAGAAGGAAGGAGCTTGCGCACTCTGCGGAATACTTGTAGACCGAAGCAAGACTGTTAGTGGTTGGGAAAAGCTTCATGGTCTGTCTGTATGTGATCAGTGCGCAGAAGATTACGCGCGACTCAGCCCTAGAGGACTTTACAAAATAACACAAAGGGTTATGGGAGCATAGTATGGCAAAGACAAGCAAGAGCCGAAAGGCAAAAGGCACAAGGCTTGAAAAAGAAATAGCAAAAATTATAGAAGACGTTCTTGGTAAATACGGCATTGAGGCAACAAGAATGGTTATGTCGGGTGCGGTGGACAGATTTAAAGGGGACATATTCACAAACTTACCAGTGTCCATAGAAGTGAAAAACCAGGAGCGACTTAATTTTAGGAAGGCGTGGCAACAGGCAAAAAACGACGCAGGCAGTGGAAAAATGCCGATAGTTATGACAAGCAAAAACAACGATAAAGAGGTGCTGTGCCTTATGGAATTAAATGATCTGTTAATACTAATGGAACTTGCTTGTCAGGCAGGGTGGGCAGGTCGTAGGCCTTAGCGACCTTCTGGTTCTTCTTGGTACGAGGCAGTGATCGAGAGGGTACTGGGGGAGTCGCTTGGGTTTATGAAGGGCGGTGATTATAAATGAAGGACATAATTAAATTTTTACTAGGTGCTGTTGTATTAGGGGCCATGCTTGCTTTTCTCTTATATGTTGTGACTGGGAAGGCTGAAGCAAAGGAGCACAAACAATGGCTTTGTCATTGCGAACCTCAGAAGGAATGTGTTTCGATTTTTATTGATGAGCATGCTGTTCAATTTCATTTAAGAGAGCATGAGAACGATTATCTTGGAAAGTGTAGGGAGCCTGTATTTCATAACGAGTGTGTAGAAGAGGCGTGTGTGTTGGTTGAGGGAGAGGGCGAAGACGCTTGTAAGGTTGATAAGGATTGTGAGGTTTGTGAAGAACCTGTGGATAAACCAAACGATTATGAAGCACCAAGAAACACGTTTCATCCAGACACAAGGTGTCTTGATACCAGACCGCCCGCTATTACTTGGGTAACCATCGAGGACGGCTCCGCACTTAATAATTGGTTTCCTCAAGCTACCTGGTCTGCTATGGGTGGGGACACTATTGAGGTTTGTTTTAGCGAGGATGTAGAGGACCCCAGATGGTGCTTTGAGATGGAGAATGACGGACACCAGGAATTTGGACACGTTGCCGTGGATAACACCGGAATTTTAGGAATGATTCAATATTATGGAATTATGAGAACTGTTAATGGTTGTAAGGAAGGGCCATGGACTAACATTAGTTGGTTTAACTAAAATCTTCCATTAGAGAAAGGAGACAAGACGATGGGGCCGTACGATGTTGATGATGCAGCTGAAGACACTGGGGTTGATGAAAGTGAAGTTCGGGAAGCATGGCACCAGGCACGTCAGGATTGCAGGGACAGCGACCACAGAGATCGAGTAGAAAGGACGGATGACTGGGACAAAAAGTGATTGGCACGGGGAGTGTGGCAACATGTTTGTTGCATTCCCCACTCTTTTATGGCATAATCATACAGTATGACGGATAAATATTGCTTACATTGTGGAAAGTTAATACCTAAGGAACGGGGGGGAAAATATTCTAGGTGGAAGGTCAAATGGTGTTCTGAGGCCTGTGCTAATAGGGCGTATAGGAGAAGAAACGGTCAAGAAGAGGCTTTTTCTTTCAAAGTAGAAGAATATGTTAAGGGGATTTTGGGAATAAAGATAGACAGGAAGGCCAAGATAGACACGGAGTATAACGGAAAGACGATAGACATAAAAGGTTCCCGCCCTTACGTTAGGAAGAATAGAGCGGACACGATTCAATGGACTTTTAGTAGGACAAGTAAGGAGCAATTACCAGACTATTTTTTATGTATATGCTATGACGGGGGAGAGAATCCAATTAAATCTTATATGATTCCTGGGGATGTTTTTCCAAGATCGGGGATCACGGCGGGCGATAAGTCCAAATGGGATAAATATTTGACAAAGGTAAAAGATGTTAAAAACAATTTATAAAACAATTAAAAATGAAAAACTTAAAGGCTATAAAGGCCGTAGAGTAAAAGGATTGTATGGGGCTGTGATGGGGCTTTATTCCTATTACAGAAACAAAAGATACGATTACGACAAAAGAGCCTATGTGAATTATTATATGGTTAGAACCATTACGGGAAGGGATTTATAGAAAGTATAAGGAAATGATAGAAGAAATGAACAGAAATCTAAAATGGGAAGGTAATATAGGCGGCGACCCCCACAATCCATTCCCTTTAAAACCAAATGGGGATTATGAACATGATACAGCTCTTTTAAGAAAGGTAGCCTACGGTTGCGTACCCATGGCGATGTTAATATTTTTATTGGTAGTACTTATTCTAGCTTTAATTGCAGGCCCTATATGATAAAAAAATTTCTAGGCAGATTAAGAATAGGAAATTATTGTCCTGATTGTGGTTCTAAGATGAGGGTATATGGATATAATTTTAAGTATGAATGTCCTCATTGTGATTTTTTAGATAGGTATGATTTATCGAATTATAGGGAAAGGGGTGATTAGGTTGTCATTGATTAGATATATTTTATTGATCTGGACTGTTTTCTCTGCATTTTTCATACTATCCGATGGTTTGTATTACGGTTTCGAGGCTTATGATGGGTTTACCTTTTTATATGCAGGGCTGATCGTTTACTATGTGGCAAAAACGCCACAAAATTAGTCATGAAACAAGATGTAGTTTTTATCGTATCCTTACTGGGGCTTTTAGCACTGGCGGTTATATCGGGGTATCTGCTGTTTGAATAGAAAAAGCCCCCGCTTAAAGACTGTAATAGTCCAATAAACGAGGGCGTAGGGTTATTCTTCTTGCACATACATCCTTATCTGCCATTTCTGCAAGAAAAACGTTTTATCTTTGTGTTTTCCACTCAAAACGATAACCTTGAAATCCCTTTGAGTTTCGTCAACCGGCACACACGAAACCAACGTATCTTTTAACAGCACAGCGGTTATTCTGCCAGTTTTTCCTTCCATCTGTACTGTAGCTATGTCTCGAACCAATTTTCCTTTCATGTTAATCCAACTTAATCTGGTACATCCAGGTGATTCCCTGTCGTGGGTGAACCCCAAATGTCAGTTGAACCGTGCTGGAAGACATGCCGATCTTTTTCAGTACCCACTGGTCATCAGACACAAAACACCCGTTGACTAGAATTCTCATGTCGTTCCAGTTGATAGAACTTGCCACATGGAAATGACCCATCACCAAGTAGTGAAACGGAACGCCTTCCAAAGAACCTTTCCATCTCATTGCTCTGGTTGTGATGCCATACCACGGGAGGTTCATATACATGGGAATTTGATCACCGTGGACCAGCAGGAACACCTTGCGATAGATCTTGACCTTCTGATAGAACTTGGCGGCTTCGATGTAGAACTTGATCCCCTTTTGCTGGCGCAACCTCCCTTTCAAGAATCGGTAGATTATCGTGTCAAAGTTGGTGGACTCAGAGTGAAATCTGTCGATCTTACCGTGGTTCCCGCTGACCGTATAAACATCGATTCCGTCAGGAAAGTGGGGCATCAAAGTTAGAAGCATTCTCTCAAGGATGGGGATCGCTCCCTCAAAAATCTGATCCATGAGAACCGCTTCCATCTCATCTAGACTAACTTTGAAACCAATCTCTTCAGACTGGATTAGATCGCCGAGCAAAAAAACCACACACCTTTTAATAGGATGTGCCTTTCGGTGAAGGCTCACGATTTTTAGAAATCTCCGTGTCAGTCTGTCGGCTCGGTTTGCGATAATTCTCATTGTGGTAGTCGGGGTTCTGTGCCCAATCTGAAGATCGGATATGACCAAAACAACCGTTTCCTCGTCCCCTTGTGCAGCTGGAAAATCAATCTTCTCGTACTTGTATGAGGGAATTGCCTGAACTCCTTTATCAAGAAGTCGATTGATTTCCTTCAACATATCTTCTGTTCTTATAGCCATTTCTACCTCCTACATTCCATGAACCTACATTCCATGAATTAAATCGTGACATTTTCGACAAACTAAAATCAAATTGTCTGGATCGTCATCAAGTTCGGGGTACTCTGATTTTGGTTTGATGTGGTGTATGGTTAATTTATTTCCACGCACTCCCTTTTTTCCACATACCTGACACACCTTATCCCTCTGAACGACAAACCTCCTTGTCTTGTATCTCATGACAGATCCTCAGCAACGAGCCGTGCCATCTCCTTAATGGTAACGTAAAAACACCAGCCCTTGTAAAAACCTCCGCAAATTTCCGCTTTCCATAAAGTAGCAAGTCGTGGATAAATCACAACCTTGGTTCCCTTTGGCAAAACTGCATACCTGCTGTTCCCGTTCTCCGAGTAGACCAAAATCGGATGGGTTTTTCTCAAAACCCCGTTGATAGTCTCCATCTCGACCTCCTACGATTCTGATGGTGTACATATAACAGTTCTAATAAGTTTTGCTGAAGAAGGAATACCTTTGCTTCTAAGCCACATCCAATTATTGACAAACTCCTTCATTTCAGCCTCAGCAAATTCTACGGTGTCCCACTTCATAACTCCGAAAACCCACTTCTGCTTTTTGCCTATCAAAAATAGTGCGCCCCAGAAATACATGATTAGCCTCCCATCTTTTCCTCCTTATATTATTTTCAAGGTACTCTAAAACACAAGCGGCGAGGTGGTCCCCGCCGTCTGTACTTTAGCTCTTCAATCTTTCGTATCTGGGTTTTAGTTGTCTTAGGAATATAAGAACAACGTTGACAACAGCAGCAACATAGACATCGTTAAACTCCAGGCCGCCCAGATAATCAACAAGAGCGGTAATAATAGCAGAAGGAAGGATATACTCAACAAAGACTTTAGCTTCTTTTGGTAGTTTGCCATATAATTCTTTAAGTTTATTCATTCTACTCACCTCCTCCTGAATAAGGAGATAAATCTCTCCCACCGTGTATAACCATATAAATTCTTATTGAGTTTAGATTTCAATTCCTGAGACAGATCGTAGTATTTAGTAACCTTTTCCATCTGCTCGTCCAAATGGTTCTCTAAATCTGTAACCTCTTCATTTGCTGCAACTAATTTCACTTCTAGGGCCTCTATTTTGCCTTCTAGTGCAAGTTTGTCTCTTTTCATGGATTCCACTTCGTTTCTAAGGTTTGTTATAGCCAAGTTTTGTTCTGAAAGCGTCTTTTGGAGCCTTTCATAGTCCTTATTTTTCTCTTTTATCTCGTCTGCTAGTCTTTCTTTTCCCTTTTTTTCCACTTCCCATTCGTGAACGTACCAACCTACTGTGTGAAAATTGCCCTCAAAGTCAGCCCAGTCTATTTCTGTATCTTTTAATTCCATTGTAGTTCCTTTATATCTTAGCCAGCCCAAAACGTTATAGTAATTATGATACTGCTCATGACAAGCACTACCAGTAGGATAGTTTTGGTCAAAGCTAGTAAAATCATTTACAGTACCTCGCAAGAATACGGCAACGTGGCCATATTCCCCGCCTCCCCAAAAAACGATATCCCCCTCCTGCGGGACACCTTGAGGAGTGTTGTCTAATTTTGTAAATAAATCAGGTCTATTAAAATTTTGATAAGCTAGCTTTGCACTTGGTGCTGCTAGCACTTGTGGGCTAGGACTGCCAATTAAAACCTCGTCAATGTAATAGTGCATCAAATCCATACACTGGGCGCCATAGTAACCGTCATAATCTAGTTCCCTGCCTTTATATTTTTCAACAAATTCTTTTAATGTCATAGGTTATCTAAATAAATAATGAATGACGAAAGGGACTATTACTTGTAGGATTGCTAAAGCTCCTGCGGCATAGGCTAGTTTTCTCTCAATAGTGTCGATTTTATCTGAGTTGTTATCGATCTTCTTTTCTAAATGCGCCAGATCATTACTTGATATCTTCTTTACCTCTGAACAAATATTATCCATCCTGATTTCCAACTTAGCTATGCGCTCGTATATTTCTTTGTTGTTTATTCTGCCGTTTGCCATAATCAAATTCCCCCCTCTCTCTTCAATTCTTTCAACTGCTCTAATACGTTTTCGCTTACAACCTTAAGATCGAGCATCCTTTTCATGTATTCATTTTGTTCTTGTTCGTCCATTTTTTTCAAAATCTTAGCAAGTGCCCGTGCCCTTGAACCGTCTTTTACAGGCAAATTTCTAATCTGTTTTTCTCTATCCGTTATTTTTAAAACTTCATCTTTTTTCTTCAAGACTACTTGGTTATATAGTTGCTTATCTCCTTCCATTAATTGTGCCATCATCTCGTTTTGTTTTTCAATAGGCTCGTTCTCCAACTTCTCTAAAAGCACCTCTGCTTTAGATTTTCCAAGACTCTCAAAATACTTCCTCGCCTCTGGGGTTGAGTACTGACCAAGAGTTAAATATCTCGCCATACTAAGAGGGCCTTTTTCTACCTCGAATCTAGTTCTTCCTGAAGGGGTTTCGGAGTACCCTTGGCTGTACGTCTTACCGCCTTCTACACTTCTTTTAAGTTGCTGCCCGCCAAAAGGGGGTATTAACTTATATAGCGGGTCTGCGAAGGCCTGCGCTGCCAATAAACCCGAACCGTACTTTGTCGGATCGCCCTCTCCAAAAAACTCGCTTCTACTAGGCAACTCCACGCCTCCATATCTTAGCCCTTCCTCTGGGTATGCTGCTGCTACAGACTGACCAAACGGCACATTTGATAAAACCTCTCCCGCAAGTCTTCCAGCAGCGGAAGCTGGCTTACCTTCTTTTAATTCCGTATACGCCTCTAGTGTCGCCTGAATTGGATCGAAGGTTACATCTGAACCTCTGATCTCTTTCACAGCCCTGTTCATTAAGAAAGCTGCAACAGAAAACTTTACCATTTTAGATGCCGCACCTTTACTACCAACCCAATCACCAAAAACATTCCAAAGATTTCCTACCTCTAGCTGGAACGGGGCAACTAGCTGAAAGAGCTTAGACTGTTGGGCTATCGGAACCTCGCCAACACCTCTACCAGCTACCATTTTTCTGGTCAAATCGTCTGCATACTTAACAGGATTATTAATGTTTTCCGTTAAAGCCTTGTTGTAATAACCATTCCATATGGTTTTAGTGCTTACCTCATCTAAAACACCTGTGATCCACGCCGCAAATTTTTTAGTATTGTTAAGAATGCCGCTGTCAAATTTGGCGTATCCCTTAAAGTATCTTTCTTTAATAAATCCCGATTTCTTAATCGCGGTATCGGCGTCCAGTATTTCAGCCAAAGATTTACCGACCCCACGAGCATAGTTTGTATATCCCATATCAGCAGCAGCCTGTGGTATATTAAATGGTTGAGCAAGCGCAGAAGATATATTTCCAAGTATCACGTTGGTCTTAACTCTTCTGTTCAACCAGCTCATTGCCCTAAATGTAGTTCTACCTCCAGGAATTAACTCCTGTATCTGTCTATCAAGCGGATTAGTTTTTCCAGCAAGAGAGTTAGCGTATTCTCTTAGAAACCACAAAAAGTTGTTGAGTTTACCAACATCGGCGGGACGAGCTTCTTTGTTAGTAAGTTCTTCTAAATCCTTAGCAAGACTTCTAAACTTACTAATCTCTGGATCTATATGTGTAGCATATGTGGCTTGTCTTAAGTAATTAAGATAGCCCCCAACAGCATCATAATCTGTTTCTCCACCCAACCTTTTTTGCGCAATGGAAAGAAACTTTTGTTTTGGTTTAGTGTATTCAGATATATTTACAAGCTCCGAAGGAATATTTGCTGGAGTATCAAATATATTTAGTAAACCGCCTATGCCCTCGCGCATTTCTTTAAAGTGTCTATAATAATCTTGTCTTTTTGGTATTAGTTTGTCTGGTTGATCTGGATAAATCTGTGCAATTTTGCCATTAACGGTAGTTAATAACTCATCGTACTTTTCTCTGAAAAATTTATCAGCATCAATAACTTTACTTTGGTCGGATTTAGATAGACTCTGCCACTCTTCGTCTGAAATCACACCTTCGCCGTATTTCTGTACTATCCCAGATAGCTTACTGCCTTTTTTAATACCAAATCCCTTTATAACCTTATTATCAAGCTCATCAAGGTATTGGTTTTGCATATCAACAAAATTGTTTTTTGCAGTATCAAAAGGATCTAGTATCAACTTTTTAACCTTAGGGAACTGGTCTCCAAACACTTTCTCGAAATTCCTATAAACATCCTTAAATCCTTTGGCGGTATTGCCAATATCCCGCATGTCTTCTATGCTCCACTGAGACGGGTCTTTGTTTGGTAGAATGCTCGCGATCTCCTCTTTTGCGGAGATACCTCCATAGGCACCTCTAGGCCTTACAACAATATCTTTTGGATCAACTCCTTCTTTAATGGCCTGTTCATAAACAAAATCTCTATTCTTTCCTTTAAATTGAGTAATTACCCTGTTTGTTTCCGCCGCACGAGCTTCTAATTCAGCATAGGTATTCTTATAGCCTTGTTTTCCAAGTAAGTCTGTACTTCCTCCTTTGGAAAAACCTTCTATTGTTTGTATTACATGTTGGTTTTCATGTATCAACGTACCCAACGTCTGAAGATTTGTATTATTGGGATTAAGAGTAATAGTGCCTGAAACCTCATCAAAATACCCGCTGCCTCTAACATTAGGATCAAATCTAACCGCTATGTTTTTAAGATGTGGATATTCCTTAAAAAGTTTTGGGTGTACAAATATCTCATCCAATGTGCCGTAACCTCTATCAACTGCCTCCTTTAAATTACCCCTTTTAAGGTTAGCTTGTTTATCGCTTATGAAGAATCTTATACCTTTGTCCTGAATGTTTGAGTAAGCCCCTTTTTGGGTAAGTTTTTTAGTCAGCTGCTTCTCGCTTAGTCCTTCAAAAGACTTGGCACTCAAACCCCCCATAGTCCCAGATTGATTCATTATTGATTTTATCTGAGGAATAATCGCATCATTGACCTCTACGCCTTGTTTTTTAGCAAACCTAATCGCATCGTCTAACATTTCCTCGTTTCGTTCTCTTATTGCTCCTCTTATTTTTTCTATTGCGTTATTGCTGACTTTCGCACCCTTTTTACCAAAGTTCTTACCAAGAATTTGTCCCACTATTGTATCTATAACAATATCGGAAACAACACCTTCACCGATGTTACCTCCTTCCGCAAAGTTAAGAAACGCTGACATTGTTGTATAAGGTACAGACTGAGAAATCTCCGCTAGTGCCTTCCCGACTATTGGGTTGCCACGAGCATAGAAAGACCCTGCTTCTTTTCCCAAAGCCTGTTGTAAGGGCTTTAAGACCTTGCTTCCCTTTATTACATCTGCACCGCCTGTTAAAAGAGCCTGATCAAAAGCAAAAGAACCTGCGCCTGCATAGTAGGGATCCCTTTCAAATACATCATATTTAGGATTATATAGGGCACTCTTTATAGGATCTAAGCTAAGAGGTCTGTTCTGAAGCCCAGAAATTTTACTACCCAAACCCATTAATGTATTAGCAGTATTTTGGCTAAAATCTATACTTCTCTCCCCCATACCCCTAGAGAAATTTTCAATATAACGTGCCCATTCCAAGGGGTTAGTCAGTCTTTGTGGTGCGGTATTTAGTTGCTGAAGTGTTTGTTTTACACCAGGCACATTATAAAGTGCCTCTGTTCTGGCGTTCCTTCCTTCCGTAAAATTTTTGGCAACATTTTTAGCTGCCGAGCTTATTGCTCTGCTCGTTTCGTTGCCTTCACGAACCTGTTTCGCCGCATAGCTGGCAGCCTGCGGGATTAGTTCGAGGTTAGGCTTTATTCTTTTGTTATAAAGCTCTCTAGCTTCTGAAAGTATACTCATAAACTAACCTCAAAACTTAATCCCACCAGTTTCCGCCTGCTGCTTGTGCTTTTTCTTCTTCCTTCGGCTCTGTTTGACCAAAGATCTTCTGCCAGTCCACTTCTGCAGGATTTTGACCATATAAACCATAAACCCCCGCCAGTCCTTGTGGAGTAAACTGACTTCCTGTAGTTTCAACGGAACTTGCTATTTTACCTATATCGGTAAATCCAAGTTGCGCTTGCTTTATTGTTTCTTGCTGTGCTGCCGCCAAAGCTGCGTTTCTTTCCATTGCCCACTGTCTTAGTTGTTGTTGCTGTAGGGTTACTGCGTCTGCAATATCGGCCATTCTCTGCTGGAAATTTGCCAACACAGAAAGTTTCTGACTTGCTTTAGCACTTCCTGCTTCGTATCTTCTCTGCTCTATCTTACTAAGTTCGTTCCTAAAATCCTGTCTTGCCTGTTCAACTGCGAGGTTCTTCTTTTGCTGTAAATCTGTAACCTTCGCATCGTAGAAATTTCTTACCCTACCAACTTCTCCTTGAATTTCTGTTATGGTATTAGCAAGATTAGTTCTTGCTTCTCCCATGGTTCCTGCGGTCTGTCTTCCTAATAGTTCCCCATAGGCTTGTGCCGCAGATCCACTAAATTGACCGGCACCAGACAAAAGTTCGTTATAAACCTGACGTGCTCTATTAAGAACACTTTCAGTTTCTCCTCTCGCGGTTGTTTCTTGTCCTGCTAGATCGGCAAGTCTTTGTCCTCTTTCAGCCTCTATTTGTGGCACAACCTCCCCGTAACTCTGAGCTATCTGTTGCTCAGTCAAAGGCAACTGTGCCCTAAGGCTCTGTTCCGAAGATCCAAGCTGTCTCATTACATTGTTGTACTCAGATTCAATGGCCGCTCTGAAGGCTTCTTCTTGTTTCTTTGCTGCATCCTCCTGCTTTTTCTTGGAACTTTTTATCTCGCTACTTCTCTGAGCTACCTCATTTCCGGCACTTCCCGCACTGCTGGAAACTCTAGCACCACTAACAACACTTGAAGTTGCGGGTGCCGTTGGGGTTGAAGTTGTTTGCTTCTCTTCCTCGTCCGCTCTGTAATCAGATGCTGATAAAACTGAAGGTGTTTGCAAAGAACCTGTTTTGCCTCCAAATAACTCTGTAATACCGAATTCAGG
>Ga0180437_10001211_pt1 | contig 44478 bp, 59 predicted proteins | sample SS_ome_4_FD_132410 | JGI IMG/M metagenome (GOLD analysis project Ga0180437, IMG submission 132410) | Hypersaline lake sediment archaeal communities from the Salton Sea, California, USA - SS_3_D_1 metaG | ecosystem: Environmental > Aquatic > Non-marine Saline and Alkaline > Hypersaline >... | reverse complement strand
GGTGGTTATAAGGCTGTTGAAGGTATGTGGAATACCAATGAATACAGGTTATGGCTGGAATTAGGATTAAGAGGCGGAATGTTTAATTTACCGATAACCAGTGTTGATTATACCTATTGGGCAAACAATTATTCATTTAGACACAGGGCGAAACTTTACTGGCATGATTTTGCAATGATAAATGAATTTAAAAATCATTATCCGAATTATAGCGATGCTGTAATGAGATATTTACTAACCTACCCCACTCGATATTTACTAAGGATGAAATGGTGGCAAAAGATAGACCACAATTAAACTTACGGTTAAGTGCTTTTAAATTAGGGTTAAGGGTTGCTTTTAAAGATCCGTTAGCCTTATTTAATTATATTAATTCAGGGTTAGGTAAAAGCGTTGAGGCTCAAGTATATAATCTAGTGCAAAGTGTTGGTTGGGATACATGGCAACTTGCAGGGTATTGGGATTCAATACGCTCAAATGCTAAGTTGCAAAATCATATTACTTCTAAACTCGGTGGCGTCAATTACGGGCAAATTATAGCTCCTGAATTATTATATGTGTTAGTTCGTAAGTTATGCCCTAAAGTAGTTGTAGAGACTGGCGTTGCTGCCGGAGTATCATCGGCATATATATTACAGGCATTACATGATAATGATTACGGGAAACTCTACTCTATTGATTATCCTAATACCGGATTAGAAGAAGCTGAATTTATACCCGATGGTGAAAGTGGTTTTGTAGTTCCTGATTATCTTAGAGAACGGTGGTCATTAAATATCGGTAAAAGTTGTAATTTATTACCTGCATTATTAACAAAACTCAGCGACATTGATATGTTTTTCCATGATAGTGACCATAGCTACGATAATATGTGGAATGAATTTAGATTAGCATTTGGTTTTTTGAAACACGGCGGATTATTGGTTTCACATGATATAGATCAGAATACATCATTTTGGGATTTTGTAAAATCGGTAAAGCATAAGGCTAATGAAGTGTATTTTACTAATATAGGGGTGATTCGTAAGTGAGAAAGAATCCGGGTAGAAAAGAAGCTAGACAACACCCTAAAAGAAAGGGTGATTTAAATAGGAAACGTACACATAAAATGCGTACCAACATGGGAGTAATTAAAGCGTGGCAAAGATAGTATTTAAGGAGCGTAAATGAAAAGAATAGCAATAATAGGCAGTGGGAAAGTCGGTACTGCTACTGGTATGGGATTTATGCAGATGGGCAACGAAGTATTATTCCAAGATATAAGTGGTGATAGATTACTTCAACTATCTAAACAAGGATTACATACAGCCGATGATATGGAGTATATACTCCGCCAGGTTGAGATATTATTTATATGCGTACCTACTCCGTCAAAGGATAATGGGAGTATAGACTTATCTCATATTATAACTACAATAAAAGAGATAACCGAGACTTTAAAGGTTCTAAATGTTAAAAGAAAACCTGTTATCGTTATTAAGAGTACAGTTGTTCCTTTCACTACCGAGAGGATTATCTTGCCTATATTAGAGAGTTCTAATAAAGAATTTGGGTTATGTGTTAATCCAGAGTTCCTTACCGAGATTTCGGTATCCTGGAGTGATGATTTAAGATTTCAGAGAGACTTTTGGTCAAAAGAACGTATTGTTATAGGTCAGAATGATATTTATTCTGGTGAAGTATTAACTGAATTATATGAGCCACTTGGCGCACCTATATTTAAAACCGATCTAAAAACTGCCGAGTTTATCAAGTATGCTACTAATTGTATACTTGCAACTAAAATATCATATTGGAACGAGATATTTTTAACTTGTAAAGAGTTGGGTATTGATTCTGAGTTAGTAGCTGCTATAACAGCACTGGATAGCAGGATTAGTATATATGGAACGGTACATGGTAAGGCCTTTGGTGGAAAATGTTTGCCGAAAGATTTATCGGCGTTCAATGACTTTGTAGAAGATGAGTGTGGTTTCTCCTTTACCCTACTAAAGAAAGTGCAGGAAGTTAATAATTACATGGCCAAAGAATATGGAGTAAGGGAATGAAGATTTTACAAGTAATGCCTAGATTATCTAAGAGTAAAGGTGGTGGTGGTGTTGTTATTGGGAAGATGCTTACTGAAGGATTAGTAGAGAATGGCCATAATGTAGGGATACTATCCAGTGATCATGATTTTGATTTAGATTATATGTTGACTTCAAATCTCGATAAAAATAAAACGTGGTTTTTTCCTTTTAAGACATTAGTAAATATAGCCTCTCTTCATATAACTAAAATATCTCCAAAACAGCTAAACTCAATATTTAGCGATGGCGTTGATGTTGTCCATATGCAGGGTTGCAGGACATTCCAGAATATTGTTGCACGTATTTATGCCAAGAAATATAAAATACCCTACATAGTAGATGCTCATGGCTTTCCAGTTGAAGGAACATGGTGGAGGCGTCAATTTATAAAACTATTCGATATTTATTTTGCTAATGATATAGTGAAAGATGCTACCTGTTGTGTTGCGGAAACACAAGTAGGAGAAGAAGAATATAAGCGAGCTGGTGTTCCTGTAGATAAGATAGTAACTATCCCATGTGGATATGATTTAAGTTTATTCGATGATTTACCGGACAAGGGTAAATTTAAGGAGAAATACGGATTACAGGATAAGAAGGTAGTGTTGTATCTCGGCGGAATTGATTATATAAAGGGGTTGGATTTTCTTGCAAAAGCATTCTCGAAAATACAGCGAGAAGATGTTGCCCTGGTATTTGTTGGTACCGATTTTGGCTTTGAACAAAGGTTAAAAGTAATACTTGCCTATCTTGAGATATGTGATAAAACTATTTTTGCTGGCGGATTATATGGTCAAGATAAACTAGAAGCATTGGTTGATGCCGATGTTGCTGTATTTCCCTCTCGCGCTGAACAGGGATTACCGTTTGCTGGATTAGAGGCAATTATGTGTGGTACTCCAATAATAGTTACTGAAGATACTGGAGCCGGAGAAGATGTAAAGCGAATGGGTGGTGGTTATACGGTGGAATTTGGCGATACCAAAATGCTAACGTCATTAATTGAGAGAATGCTTGACAATAATGAGATTACCAAGGCTAAAATGGTTAAGTCGGCACAAGATTATATAGTTAAAAATCTGTCAATTAAAGATATGGTTGTTAAGTATGAAGAATTATATAAACAGTGTATAAAAGAAGTAAGAGAATTAGAAGATATGCATCAGTTGTATATATCGGAGTAAATACATGATATGCCAGCAATGTAAAAAGGAAACAAAAAAAGGTTTTAGTCCTTCTCTTTGGCCAGAGTATGTTTTTTGCTCATGGGATTGTGTTAATGAGTTCGATAAAGATGTTAATTATGGAAGTAAACCTGACAAAATCCTTATTACAGGCGGAGCTGGTTTTATAGGTAGTCATTTATGTGAAAAATATGTTCAAGAAGGGTGTACTGTGCTTTGCTTGGATAATTTTCTGTCTGGATCAATGGCGAATATATCCCATCTCCTGGACTATCGTAATTTTAAATTAATAGAGGGCGATGTACGGGATAAAGACTTATTAAAGACAATAGGTATCGGGGTAGAAGTTATTATGCATCTTGCTGCTCAGATCCACGTTGACCGTTCTTATATAGAACCACAATTAACGTGGGATATCAACGTGTTTGGTACTCAGAATATACTTGAAATGGCCAAAATGTATGATGTTAAGCGAGTGATATTTGCTTCGTCAAGTGAAGTTTACGGGACAGCCCAATATGTTCCTATGGATGAAAAACATCCGCTTGATGCTCCGCATCCTTATGGTGCTTCAAAAATAGCTGCTGATAGGTTGTGTTTCTCTTATCAAAAAACATACGGAATGGATATAGTGATTATGCGTCCATTTAATGTGTTTGGTCCACGACAAAGAGATGTCGGGTACGGAGCAGTAATCTCAAAGTTTGTCCGGCGTGTGGTTAATAATGTGCCTCCAATGATTTTTGGCGAGGGTAAACAAAGAAGAGAATATACATATGTCGATGATATAGTTAATGCTTATGACTTAGTTTTGTGTTACCCCAAAAAAATAACTACTCCAGTTAACTTCGGAACAGGTAAAGATGTATCAATAAAGCAATTAGCAGCACATATTATAGATGCGTGTGCTAAGAAAATGAAACCAGTACACGTCGGTCCTAGAATGGCGGAAGTAGATAGACTATGCGCTGATGCTAGTATGGCTAAAAACTTACTAGGTTGGGAGCCAAAAGTAGAATTAACTGAAGGGTTATCCAAGTTTATAGACTGGTATATGATTTACGGATTTGATAGGACTGTGGGGCTGTAAGGAAGTAATGGAGTTAGGACTGTGAAACCATATTATCAAGATAGTTGGGTATGAATACTAAAGAGTTAGCTAAACAAATAAGAATATCAAGTTTAAAGATGTGCCATAAGGCAAAGGCATCTCATATTGGCGGTTGCTTATCATGTGCTGATATATTAGCGGTACTCTATAACGATATATTAAAAAATGATGATAGATTAATTATAAGTAAAGGTCATTGTGCTGCTGCTGTCTACTCTGCCCTAGCGTTAACAGGTAAAATACCAATGGAATGGCTTGATAGATACTGTGAAGATGGTGCTGAATTAGGTGGTCATGTAACATATGGTGTTCCCAGGGTAGAAGTATCTACTGGATCTTTGGGACATGGATTAAGTATCGGGTGTGGTATGGCATTAGCTGATAGAAAACAAAGAGTGTTTGTCTTAATGAGTGATGGGGAATTTGACGAAGGTTCGGTGTGGGAATCTGTTAGATTTGCTGGCAAGCAAGATTTTATTGGTAATTTAGTTGTAATTATAGATGCAAATGAACTAAAGAGTTTTAGCGAAGAGCCATATATACATCATTATATGTGGGGAAGTCTAGAGAGAAGTATTTACTCCTTTCAATGGGGTACATGCGAAGTTGACGGTCATGATTTGTTTTCTTGGAAACATTTATCGAAAAGTATTAATAAGTATAGTGGTCATTCTCCACAAGTAATTATTGCTCGTACAGTTAAAGGTAAAGGTGTTAGTTTTATGGAAGGCAAACTTGAATGGCACTACAAATATCCTAATGACGAGGAATTAAACCAAGCATTAAAGGAGTTAAATGGCTGATAAATACTTTCCCAAAGAGAAGCCGTTAATTAGGAATAAGGCTAAATATCGGGCTTTAATGAGACTCAAAAATCAATTTAAAGATGTTTACCAGAGATTTTATCTCCAGGAATTAACGCCATTATTACAGGAATTGGAAGGCGAGAGTGATTAATCCCCTACTCGTATTAAATCCCTCTGAGTATGGGATAACAATGTTTATGAAAGAGATGTCTGGCATGGTTGCCGAGTGGGATTTAGTTTTAGATGCTGGAGCTGGATTAAAGCCATACAAAAGGTTTTTTGACCATGCAAAGTATGAATCTACAGATTTGCAAGGCGATCATGATTTCTTGTGTAGTCTAGAAACTATTCCAAAACCAGACGGGACGTATGATTTTGTTATAAACAATCAAGTCTTAGAGCATGTGGTTGATCCTGCCAAGGTTATAAGTGAGTTTTACCGTTTATTAGTGCCAGGTGGAATGTTATTAATGACTGTTCCACAAGGTTACGGAGTCCATTCTGATAATAACTATTTTAACTTTTTAAAGAATGGTATAGCTTTGTTGTTAGAGAAAGCAGGGTTTAAAAGGTATTCAATAGAACCTCTTGGCGGTATTCATAGATTGATCGGGAAGTTATTTTATCTACTTCCGTGGTATATATTCAGGCAATATCTTGTGTATAAAGGGTATCATTCTTATAGACTAACGTGGAAGGCTGTTTTATTGTCTCCGTTTTTCTTATTGAGTATTCCTTTTTGTATGTTCTTATTCCCTTTATTCTTTATGGCTATTGATAAGTTAGATACGAATAAGGATTGGACTATAACGTATGGGGTGATAGCTGTAAAATGAGAAAGGCATTTATCGAAGCATTAATTAAACAGGCTGAAAAAGATAATGGGTGATAGCGATTGGTTTGCTTTGAAAGCTACTTTTATTGCTACTTTTGTTGGTACATTGGTATTTTGTATTCTTATGAGTTTTAAAGAGGAATTAGTTAAAATGTTCGGTGGTTAATTATGCGTAAAGCATTTATTGAAACCTTAATTAAACAAGCAAGACAAGATAATGATATATGGTTACTTGTAGCCGATGTTGGTTTTAATCTAGTAGAACCATTTAGGGATAGATTTCCTGATAGATTCATCAATGTTGGCATAGCCGAGCAGAATATGATAGGTGTTGCTGCTGGATTAGCGTTAAGCGGTAAAAAGGTATTCTGCTATTCTTTGGGTAACTTCCCTACTCTACGATGTCTAGAACAGATAAGGAATGATATTTGCTATCATAATTTACCAGTAACAATAGTAAATTCAGGAGCAGGATTATATTATGGTGCATTGGGTAGTTCACATCATGCAACAGAGGATATAGCCATAATGAGGGCGTTGCCTAATATGAGTGTATTGAGTCCGTGTGATCCTACTGAGACTAGGTTTTGTGCAGACTATATATTTAATCAAAGTGCACCATTTTATTTAAGGTTACAAGGTAGCCACGATGAGAATTATTTTAATGTTGATACGACGATTAATTGTGACAATATTATATTGGCGACAGGTTCTATTACAGGTGAAGCTTTAATAGCCAAAGAATTATTAAGAGATAAAAAAATAGATGTAAATGTTTTATCTGTTCCAATTATAAAACCGAGAAGCATGGAATTGTTTGAGCTTATATACAGAAAAAAGTGTAAGCGCATCTATACTTTAGAGGAGCATAATTTAGATGGTGGCTTTGGTAGTTCTGTATTAGAAGAGGTTGTAGAATGGTGTGAGAAGCCACTCCTTATTTACAGGTTTGGGCTACAAGATAAATTATGCAAAGAAGTGGGTAGCCAGCAATATCTAAGAAGGCTAAATGGGATAGATGCAGAAGGGATCGCAAATAAGATAAGAGAGGTTGTAAATGAGTAAAAAGTTAGGACTTGTAGTTTTTTGGGTTTTTATTGGGTTGGCAGCTATATATACTGAAGTTTTGGGATTTATGTATGGAGAAGCTGGTTGGTTTTTAATTGCAATCCCAATTATTACTGTTGTGGGTGGAAGTGTGTTTACTTTTTTGTGGGTTAAAAGATTTCAAAACAGAGGTTAGTTATGAATTGGAAAGTACCCTACGTTAATTACAAAATAGCTTACCAGAATATGAAGGATGAAATACATTCTGCATTGAACCGAGTTATGACTACGGGCGATTTAATATTACGCAAAGATGTAGAGGAGTTTGAAAAAAACTTTGCTAAATTCCAAGGTGCTAAATACGGTGTAGGTGTTAATTCATGTACCGATGCAATGAGGTTGAGTTTACGGTTAATCTCGCGCTACCACGATTATTCAGAGGTTATAGTGTCTGCACATACTTTTTTGGCAACAATAGATGCAATAAAAGATGCTAGATACAACCCTATCTTAGTCGATGTTGGCTCTGATTATAATATCAATACTAAATTAATCGAGCAAAAAATAACAGGTGCAACAATAGCCATAATGCCAGTTCATCTAAACGGCAGATGTTGTAATATGGATGCCATTATGGACATAGCAAACAAGTATGAATTAACCGTTATAGAAGATGCTGCCCAAGGCATAGGTGCTTCGTATAAAGGTAAAAATGCCGGTACGTTTGGACTTTTTGGCTGTTTTAGTTTCTTTCCTGCAAAGATTCTAGGAACAATCGGTGATGGTGGAATGATATTAACAGATAATAAAGAGTTGGCTGATAAATTACGAGCCATGAGGGATTATGGTCGGGTAAAAGATAGAGACGAAGTAATCATGTACGGTCAAAACTCGCGGTTAGATAATATTCATGCTGCCATACTGAGTATGAAAATGAAATACTTGGAAGGCTGGATACATCGGAGGCGTGAGATAGCACGATATTATTATGGCAGATTGGTTCAAGTAGAGACTGTATCGTTGCCTCCCTGCCCTACTGATGGCGATTACTATGATACCTTTCAGAATTTTGCAATTATGGTACATGATAGGGATGAATTAGTAGAGCATTTGCGATCTAAAGGTGTTGAAACTTTGGTACATTGGCAAGTACCGATACATAAAAATGAAGCGTTGGGATTACAGTATGATGACTTAAAGCATACAGAGAAGATAAGTAGAGAGGTTTTATCTTTACCTATGTATCCGGAATTAACGAATGAACAAGTAGAATATGTATGTGATGTAATAGAGGGGTATTATGGTTAAAATAAAGATAGATAAAGAACAAGTAGATAATACTCCAATTTGGCTTATCAGTTTATTTTGGTCGATTTGGATAGCCTTATGTATTTTGACGACTGTATTTAGAAGATGGGATGACATAGTTTTGATGTCTCTTCTTCCATTATTATTTTTGTTGTTGGTTATTTTAACTGGAATAAAGGTATATTTTAAGAATGATAAACTACAATAATCCCTTTATACGATTTCTACTTAATATCTATTTCCAAGTACGTCCTCTAAGAATAAAAGAGGTATTCCAAGGTACTAAGGCTTGGGAAGATTACTGGATTAACAGAAAAAGAGGTAATGATTGGAATAGTAATTCTAAAGATTGGGTAGAAGGCTACTGGAAGTCTATAGACCACCCACATCGAAAACTATTAGTTGATGCCGTTTCGGAATTTAATCCTAAAAGTATATTGGAAGTTGGTTGTGCTTCTGGTCCAAATCTTTATTTATTGGCTAAGAAATACCCAAAAGCTGAGATATGGGGAATAGATATAAATAGACAAGCAATCGAATATGGCCAAGATATGTTTATCCAAGAAGGGATAAGGAATGTTAAATTGGCGGTTGGGCGAGCCGATTCTTTATTATTCGATGATAATACTTTTGATGTAGTTATATCAGATGCTACTCTAATTTATTTAGGACCAGATAAAATATGGCAGACTTTAGCCAGAATGGTAGATATTTCTAAGACTGGATTAGTTTTAGTTGAGAGGCAAATATCTAATGAATCTGCTGGTATTTATAAAGATGGTTTATGGCAAAGAGATTATATATGGATGTCTAAGGTATTAACTGATAGTAATTGGTTTAAAGCGATAAGGATAACCAAAGATATATGGCCTGAATGGGCAGAGACAGGCTATGTAATAAGCATGAGGAAATGAATGTATATTGTTCTTAATCTATACCTTTGGGAGAAATTAGGAGTAAAAGACGAAAAGCAGATTGGGTATGTACCAGTCTTTGAGAAATACGAAGATGCATTAGAGTGTGCCAATAACAATACGTCCTTAGTAGTAGAGGCGGAATTTGTAAATGTTTAAGAAGTTATTAAGTCTGATATTTAGACAATACGATATAGGCCAATGGTGGGGTGGTTTTAGACATACGGTGAGCAATGCCACTATGTATATTACTATGTTTAATACTGCTCTGCTCGTCCCTATGGCGTATGTTACTTGGTTTCAGCCGTGGACTGAGGATATCGGAATACAAATCCCGTTTACTTTATTTTTGCTGATTATATTTATTGGAGGAGTTTTACTTTTATTATTTGAATACAAGGTATTTACTCCTAGTACATTTAATTTCTGGACAGATCAATGGTGGAAACATAACAATCCGATGAAACGTAAAATTGATAAATTTGAGAAGGATACAAATAAAAGGCTAAATGAAATTGAGCGAAAACTTGATGAAGTTCTTAAACAAAAGTCTCGCGATTAGTTTTGCGGTTTTTACTCCGTTAATAGTAGCAGTCGGGGCTTACTATATGACTGTTGTTACTCCAATTCTGCTTATTGTCGCGACAATATTTGTAGTAGTTTTAGTTGCGTTGGATAAGATAAATGGAAAACTACTATATATTTATCTGTTTGGTATTGCTTTGGCTTTCCTTTGGCAGACAACAATGCTTGGTGCTGACGTTGTGGGGTCTGATATCCATATTGAATATTATTTTGCTCGGGTAAATTATTCACAGCCATGGGATTTGACATATCCTGACTCAAGTAATACATCTATTGTTATTGGTTTGATAGCACCTTGGTTATCTAGATTACTTATGGTAGATATGTTGTGGATATTCAAACTTGTTTTGCCTGTATTTTTGGCTTGTATGCCTTTGGTTTTGTTTAAGACGTTTAAGATTATGTTTGGCGAGAAGAGGGCATTTTTTGCGACTATATTCTTTTTAATTATTCCAGTTTACTCTATGGAAATAGCTCAGATTGCCAAAAGTATGGTTGCTGAGTTGTTTTTTGCTTTAATGATCCTCGGAGTTGCTTCATCCTGGAAGTGGCAATATAAACTTTTAGGTATAACAGGATCATTGATAATGATGGTGGTTACTCATTATACGATTGCTATAATGGGAATTTGTTTTCTGATAGGTGCTTTTGGTGTCCGGTTAGTTACTGTTCCTTTTAAGTGGGAGTTGTTTAAAGTAAGGACTACGCCGGTATTTGTACTGTTTATATCTCTAATTATTGGGGTAAGTTCCTTTTGGTTATACCATGGCTACGCTGCCAATGCGTCAGGGGTGAGAAGTATTAAGGAAGTAGGATCGGGAATAGCGACACAATATTTACCTAAACCAAAGCCAGACGCTACCGCTACAAGTGATGGCGTTACGGCTACCAGTGAACCACGAGTTAAGCCTATAACTGAAAAAATGGACAATAGTCCTAAACTTGTAAAAATAGGTACGGGCTTTGATTTTGACGAAGTTCCGGCGGACGGCAAGGTTTTCAGGATTATCCAGTATTTTACTCAGTTATTGATTCTTATAGGTGGTGGTTGGTTGCTGTATAAGTATAAGTATTATAAACCGTCAGTAGAATATTTAGGTTTTGCTACTGCTGCATTTTTATTGCTCTTGATGTGCATATTTATACCGAGCGTGGCTATTATTATTAATATGACTAGGTTTTACCATTTAAGTTTGTTCTTTTTAGCACCGTGCTTTGTACTTGGAGTAGAGGCAATAAGTAATTTTAGGAGAGAGAAAGATGAAAAGGTTATTATTTAGTCTTTTGGTATTACTGGTTGCTTCTTATGGGTGTACCAGTTTATCTAATAGCACTAGATGGCAATTAGATCATAGTGGCACTTTAGAGTATTTTGATTTACGTAGTGGGAATATAGCTACTATTGATGGCGGAAGAGTTGACTTAACGTTTAGCGATAACACAACGTATAAAAATATTCGTGTAATAGCAATAGGTTTTACCCCAAACGTTCATACAATTAAAAAAGATAAAGTGTATTATCTATATAAGAATAAAAATACCGTAATGCCTGTATATACGTTGCAAGATAAAAGATGATGCAAAACATAATAATACCAATTGACATAGAACTACTACTACCCTACTTATTAGGATTTCTGGATGATATTGCCTATATTATGGCTTATGTAGGAGTATTGTTTGTGTACTACTTGGCTTATATATTAACTTTGAGAGTTAAGACTAGATGAAACGAGTAGCTTCTATTCTTTGTGCTTCAATAATCATTGTCTATTATGTCTTTACATCAGGGTTATTTTATTGGGCATCAGGTTGTGATGAGACAATGAAATTAGTTACACCCTTCTCTTGGGCTTTGAGTGGCAGAGATAAAGGCTTCACTACCATAATGACTGATGATGATGTTGATTGTGCTAAATGGTTATTATATGAGAGTGATCAGGATTTAATGATAGCAGCAGATAGTAATGGTCTATTCTTAATATCAGGCTATACAGAACTTCTGCCTGACTCGTGGCTTAAATATGGAAGAGAAGATAGGTTACATACAATAATGGGTATGCCTAAATTAGATCACTCGTACCTATTCTTGACTGATTGGAATATGAAACACGGAGAGCTTATATACTGCTCTGATGTTGGCTTACGTGGACAAACTCCATTTAAAATAGAAGGCACTTTACTTCTATACGAGATACATAATTCTGAAGCACCATGGGAAATAAACGAGTATGCTTCAATAATAGACGAAGTTTACAGGTCTGGCGACGCTGTAGTCTATAAACAGAGACGCTGTGTTAAGGCACAGTAGGCTTGAAAGGATTATTTAATGGTAAAACACACGGATAGCCAAAAATCGCAAATCAGGGCGAAAAAAGGCTATTCTGGCATATTCTTTGTTATCCTTTTTATTTTAGTCTTATTTGTCGCCTATTATTTGCATATAGCAGTACCATATGACGACGTAATGGGTGGTAGCCAGATACGGTTTACATCGGTTGATGAATACTATCACTTAATAGCTGCTGACTATACCTATGATAACTGGCCTGATGTTCAGAGATGGAACACGCAATTATCTTACCCCGATGGTATGGATGTTGGCCAGCGTCCTGTAAATAGTTGGTTAATAGCTACATTTGCTAAAGTCTTTAGTACAAGCGTTGATGTTGCCGGAGCTTGGTTTCCTGCGTATTTGTCTTTATTAATCCTGATATTGGCCTTTATTTTAGGGTGGTTATTGTGGAATAAGTGGGCTGGATTGATTACGATGGTTGCTTTAGGTACGATTCATGGCGAATTTTTGGGGCGTATATCTTTAGGATCGTGTGACCATCATGCATTAGAGACATTTTTAATGCTCTGTACGATGATTTTGTTCATATTTACTATCAAGCGTAACTGGTTATGGTCTATCGTGGCTAGTTTCTTTATGTTCTTGTATATGTTTAATTGGGCTGGCGCACCTATACTTATACTTATTCTTTTACTTTACAATGGTGTACAGGCTATTTATGACCACTGGAAAGGACACCCGAACGGTAGATTATGTGCTACGATGGTAATTATATTAGCTCCAACCACGGTTTTGTTCTTTATTTTGCGTCCTATAGAGTATATCTACCATGTATTTTTAGTTATAGCGACTATTATTCCGGTAGTCCTTTATTTTGGATCTAAATATCTTCTTAGATTTAAACCATACTGGTATTTAGTTGGTTTAGTTTGTGCTGCTGTTGGTATTTTGGGTACTGCATATGCCATAGCACCAAAGGCCGTGAGATATGCTACTTATGAGTTAGGCGGATTAATAGGGTCTGTCGGAGCAAGCCCTCTGAGTATAGGTAGGACTATCTCGGAAGTTCAACCGTTATTTTCGCCTTATGGCGAGTTTACTATGTCTCTTGTTTGGGGTGGATATGGTATTGTTTTCTTTACCGGGTTGATAGGGTTGGTTGTTTTAGGAATTACTTTACGGAGATATCGTACTGAGTATTTTCTTGTCGCATTGTGGACGTTATGTATATTCTTAATTACTACTTTACAACGGAGATTTGGTTATTATCTGTCTGTAAATCTATGTCTTATGACTGGATTTCTTTGCTGGTATCTGGTTGATAAATTTGGAAAGCGTAAATTAAGTAAAAAGGAAATCAAGCGCGGAGTAACATTATCATATTCTCCTATAGTTATCGGTATTGTGGTTATTATATTTTTGGCTGGTATTGTTTTACCTAACTATACTCTCTCTGAGCGTGAAGCAAAGATGCATCCCTACTCTATTACTAATGCGTGGATAGAATCATGCCACTGGCTAAGAGATAAGACAGAAGAGGGTGAATATTCTGTATTATCGTGGTGGGATTATGGATATTGGATAGCGCGAGATGGCGATAGGAATGTACCCTGCCATCCTGGAGGCGGAAGCTCTGATAAGGCTGCAAAATTCTTTATATCTCAATGTACCAATGATGCTAATGAGTGGGCTGAATTATTAAAAGTAAAGTATATAGTTATAGATTACCAGATGGTAACGTCTAAATATTATGCGATGCCTTTAATTGCTGGCCATGAGGATTGGGACGAATCAAAGTATAATGATTCTATGGTAACGAGACTTTATTACTCTGATAATGGCATAGAAGGGTATAAATTAGTATTCCAAAGTTCGGATAAATATAAAGGCGAATCACAGGTTAAGGTATATGAAAGGTACGAAGTTTTAAAAGGAGGCTGATAGTATGAGAAACGAAAATGATACACTGGAAGTTGTAGTTATACCAGCACCTAAGATGAGAATAGGCAATAAAGATTTTAGTCGTTATTGTGAACGCCCAACAAAAGAGGAAGCACAAGTAATAAGACACGATTTAGTTAGTTGTGGTTGTAAGGCTGTTGTGAGACGAGATAATGGTTGCTTTGTGGTGTGGTGGGCTAACTAGATCCCTAACTCCATAACTTCCTGTGAACATCTTTTAGCTGCTATCTCACAATACTTTTCTTCTATTTCAATTCCTATGCTGTGCATATTTAACTTCTTGGCACAATAGCACGTTGTTCCGCTTCCGAGGAAGGGGTCTAGGATTAGGTCTGTGCCATTGCCAACTAATTCAATACACCAGCAGAATAACCCTTCTGGCTTTTGCGTAGGATGCCACTTTTGATAATTTACAACCCACTCACGATAGATTTTTGCTGGCATATTAAGGTTAGTCCAAACCTGTTCGCACATCGCTGATGAAAATTCTTGAGGTTGGTATTTATCCCATACTAAAAAACATTTAGTTGGAGGCAAGTCAAAATAATTACCACCCCATACAATACTTTTAGATGCACAGGAAATAACGGAATCTAGTGTATATTTATCTATTGGCACAGAGTCCCAATTAGCCTTACTGAATTTTTGTCTAAACGGATTATTGGCTATATCAATCCCATAAGGCGGGTCAGTAAGCACAAGGTCTACTTTCACATCTAATTGTGGGAGTATCTCACGGCAATCTCCATGATAGATTGTGACCCAACTATCTTGATAATATGGTTTCATGTTATTCTATAATCCAATCCTTTGACTTCTATTATATTATCTTTACCGCACATCTCATGTAATCTACTTACTACTGCTTCACCTAGATGTAATGATAATTCCGCCATTCCTAAGTTACTGGTCATAATTAACCGTTTTTGTTTTCTATAAAGTCTATCTATAAGTAAGAATGAGATCCTTTGTAAGAAATCAAGATTTGCCGGAGTAACTTTCCCCACATCGTCATAGATTAATAACCGTGAGTTGGTAAGTTTATCTATTATCTGATGCTCGGAGTTTCCGTTTTTATCATATCCGCTTCGTATCTCGTTAAGTAACTCTGGCTCCGTCGTGAATGCGACAGGATTAGTTGGTGGATAACTAAAGGCAGACATTGGTATATTCTCTATATAAGACCGTGCTATCGATATGGCTAAATGTGTTTTCCCTGTTCCACAGCGTTTACCCCATAAGATTAATGAGTTCTTATTGCTGTTTTGCGAGTATTTTAATACCTTGGTGAATAGCGGTTTATTCTTCTCTTGATTAAACGAATCGAAGCTCATATCGTGAAATCTAGACTCTATTACTTCGGATAACCATAATTCCCTTAGTTTTTGCCTACAATCAGGGCAAAGTCCTTCAGTCTGCCAGTCTGTCTGTTCTTTAAATGTGTGGTCTGAGTGTATGCGGTATTTAGAGTTTATATTTTGGTAGCCGATGCAGTTTATACTAGGCAATTTTCTGCCTCCTTACTTGTAAGTACTCCGTCTACTGCTATACTAAGTAAATTATCTTCTAGTTTATTATCAATAACGAATCGTGCTACTTCTAATGCTGTCCTGGATTCTACTTCTGCTCCCCAACAAGGATTAAAGAAATCTCCTGGCTCGCCCTTTTGCGTGATTTGTAAAGTCCTTCCCCACGTACCAGCCATGATCCTTTTGATTACCATCTTATCTATTCCAGTTGCCTGTTCCTTCTTAGAGTATAACCATTCCATTACACCTTTTAATGGTTGTACTATCTTATCCGGATACCACCACCAACCGTTATAGACTTCAAATGTTCCGCGTTTATACCAGTAAAGATAATCTATTTGTTCTTTAGTACAACATCGTTCCCATGATCCTTTTGGGGTAAAACTTTGTTCATTACTTTTAGGAAATATGATAGGACTGAAATCTGAGTTTATTGTTACCATTCCATAAGCATAACCATAATAGGCGTCTAGTTCGTACTGATTTGAATGTATCCATACTCCTGACCTTATGTCGGCGAGTTGGGATAACTGGTATGGGTAGGCAGAATTACCAGATATACATGCTTTGCCATTCCTTCTAACAACAATAAAACCATTATCTACTGTAGGACAATATACACTACCTTTGTATTTCTCTATTTGAGTACTATTGAATTGTACATTTGTTTTATCTAATTTAGTAGTGATGTATACTGTGTACCGCAATACTTGTTTTACATTATCATTATATCGTGTGTTTATGCTACTTCTATAACCTAGTAATTGTGATAACCACATCATTCTGTCTGCGTTTTCTTTTAGGTTAGTGAAGAATTGCATACTATTATTGGATTTACCCAAAGTTCCATCGCCCATTATTAGTACATCAAAATATAATTTTAATTGTCTTATAGAACATTTATTAAGTATCCATTTTGGTATTAAGTGGATATTATCTTGATCTAGCAAGCCATTTAGATAATACTGGCAATACTTAGCAATTATATGGTACTCATTTCTACTTCCAATCCCACTTTGTATATATCGTATTCCTAATGCATTCAATGAATTTTCTATCAATCTACATTTAGTTGGATTTACAGCAGTTGATTGTGATATTGATAATCCGCTATATATTTTCCGTTTACCAGTTGGGTTTCGGTATTTGCATGTTCCTTCTGTGTTAACCCAAGCTATTAATCGTAATATATCATCAGATACTTTCTCTTCTTCTCTATCATCTATTGGGAAGCTAACAGGGATGCCAATATTTCCATTTGGTAATTTAGATGCAATTTTGATAGACCATTTGTCGTTATAGCCATATTTTTTAGTCCTCTTGTATTGGAGTGAATCCTTGCACCTCAACTTTTCCTTGAATAATACTCTGTGATTGGGTGTGATTAGTAAATCAGCATTTCTGGTTTTGATATGGTACATATCACCATGATAATTATCATGACAATTCATTCTATTGATTTTTTGGTAACAACATGTATTGGTTTCTTTGTTGAATGTCAATATATCATCACCAGTTTTTATGTTTTTTATATATAACCACCCTGTAGGTGTTAAAACCTCTGTGTCTTCTGAATAGCAGGATAGATCGTAGTCCCATGTTTCTTTAAAGTGGCCTTTTTGGAATGCCTCTACCCAAGGACCAACGCAACATCGCATGGCATACTCAGCTGCTTCTTCTGGCATATCATAAATAGTTGGTAGATTTAAAGGCAGTAGTTTTTCATTAACAAAGGCACTTACCGGTGATGTTAAAGACTTAGGGTGTAATCCTAGCTTAGTTAATGAATTATAAACTGCTACTCCTATCTCATAAGCTACATAGGCATTTCGTATCGCTAATGCTTCTGGAGTTTCATTATCGTTCTTTAATTCTGATTTATCCATAAATTGAGATGCATCTGTAAAGACTGCAAATTGTTCACCATAACCTATGCTAAAGAATTTCTTAGGTATATATTTAAATTTGTAGCCTTCTTTTTTGATTTCTCCGTTATCATTAAATGTTCGCAATTCATCATCAGTAAAATCCAGCATCTTTAATAAGCAAGCTACAGAATAATCTAAATGATATACAATCCTTATTTTATCTTCACCTTCCATAAGGAAACGTAACCATGGGGATTCACGTCGTAGTTTGCCCTGATGTGTTGCTATGAGGTTCTTAGATATATGATAGCCAATGATGTTCATATATATTTTGCCTTTATAATCATACTAAAGTAATTTGTCCAAAAATTACGGTCTATATTAACTTTAGCATTGCATTGATGGCATAAAGTTATTAAATTCTTAAACGTATTGTTCTTTTTGTCATAATCAATATGATGAACATCTAAAACTTTATCTTTGTTTGCATAGCATAATTGGCAAGTGTATTCGTCTCTTTGCTTGATTATTTTACGCCTAGAAGAACTCCATCCAGGCCCATATGGTTCAAGACTTTTGCCTCCTAACCATCTTGGATGTTTGTCTCCAACTTGCAATCCTAAATGAGATATGCTCATTCTTTGTCTTTGTTCTTCTGTTCTTTTTTGACCGGCACAAGGATGTCCATTCTCTTCTATCCATTGGCCCATCATTTTACGCCAATTTTGCACTTGCTCAGGGGTTCTTTTTATACCCTTTAATGCCTTTGAGATTCTTTCACTACGTTGTTTATGTTCAGTTGTTCCTTTTGTATTACAAGGTCTACTCAAAAGTTTAGCAATAACCTCTGGTTTACTATAAGCTTTTTTATTGGCAATACTTATTCTTTCATTGTGTAATTGCGAATTTTTTTGACCCCTTCGCCCTATAGAGTTACGTAGTTTCTGCTTTGTTTCTTCTGTATGGTGTTTTCCGTAGAATGGGTTATTTATACCACACTTATTAACTTTAGTTATTTCTTTTTGTGCCATGCCTTTAAACTCTTCGGGTAAAGTGGTCGTTTTGGCAAAAATTTAGGTCTTGTTTGCGGTGTCATTTGTCTGCCATATGCCCTACCCAATGTTCTGCTTATTCGTGTTCGTACCTTTCTTTTGATAGCGTCTACATAATCGGTTAATTTTTTATCTGGCCGGTAGGAAAGTTTGAGAAAATCAAAAGGAGATCTGCCAGCCTTCAATGAATAATACGCTGCCACTTGCTGTAATATCTGGTCATTGGTCCACCCACGTTTCTTTAAATCTCTTACCCACTGCTTACGGGAATTACGCATAGCTCGGAATGGCTTTGAATTAAATTTTAAATGTTGGGGTACACGGCTGCCAGATGCAACGTCTCCGGCAATAGCATTATCGAAATCTCTTATTTCACGCGGTAAAAAGTGTTCTTTTATCAGGACTATTTTTTGTTTTTTTGTTAATGCACTCATTATCTTTGAGCCTTCCTTATATCTTCTTCAGTAATCCATTCATCTGTAGCTTCTTTAAAATCATGTATTGGTATTATAACCAACCGTGTTCCTTTCCGAGTTTCCTGTGGATAACCACTTATCTTAGATTTTAGCATATAGAATGGGTGTGGATATAAGAAACTACCATCACTTCTTTTGTAGGCATTGATTAATTTAACGCTGGCTGGTTCATTTAACACTTTATGGACTGCAAGGCCTACTTTACGGATGCCGGTGTCTCCTGCCATGATCGGTTTAAATATTGCTATTGCCATATTTGCCTCCTTTCATTCACAGTAATCCTACTCCTAGCCTGTGCATTCGTTTCCCCAACAATCCCAACCTTCTACTTGCCTACGAGCAAATAGTTCTATGCGTGGGAGATCGCCAAACAATCCAGTGATTCTGTCACGTACTATTTCGTCTGGTTTTCTACTATGTGACATGATGGGTGTCATAATAATTTGATGAATGTCATGTGATGTTCGGGGGATGCTACCCTTCATACCTAATAGGCACAACTCGGCATTTGCTCTTGTATAATTGCCTAAACCTACGAACAAACCCATATTATTTTTATTTTGTTTCACCCATACAAAACCACAGGTCGCATATCTAAAACCCCATGAATTTATAATAGTCAAAGCATCGGGCAGGCAAGGCATTGTTACCCACATAAACAAAGCACAATTATCAGCAGTTAAATTATTTACAGATAATTGGCAAATATCATTCGTACTCATTACCCGATAATGGTCGGCAGCATTACGCTTAACTTTCTCTGACTGATACCAGCAGCCATATTTCCACGGTGGGTCAGCATAGATTATCTGGTACTTTTTATCAGTAGTGAATCTATCCTTTACACTTTCTGGCATACATGATGGTTTGTGCCATATTATCGTATTCCTGCGGATAAAGCCTAAGTCCTGCATGGCTAATACAAAGCGTTCAGGGATTCCACATAGAGATTTGGCGGGTACTCCATAATCTCGATTTTTGTTTATATGCCTCAATTCCTCACTTCCATGTGAATCAATACCAGAATAACTTGTTGTTCCCATTGTGGTGCTGTAACTATCATCTATATTAACCCACAGAGTACCGGACTTTTTCATTACCCTCTTAACCTCTGTAAATACCTGCATGAGATGTGAGATATAAAGTTGCGGTATGGGTTCGAGACCTAATTCGCCACGCCATGCGTTACAGTAGATACAGAATTGACTTGATATAGGCGTGTCCTGTACAGGCTCTTGCAAACTATACTTCCCGCTACGTTGGGCATCTCCCCGGCCACTGTGTAATTTATCCTTCTTAATAACCCATTCATGCTCACAACCTTCAAGACCATCCCATATCTGGGGTTCGGTTTTGTATGCACGAAGTCCCCAGTAGGGCGGAGAAGTTACACAGCAGTCCACAGACTCGCTCTCTAACTCTTTTAATCTATTAAGTACATGACCTTGTTTAATCATTTGGTTGTGCGATTGTTGTTAAACTAAAAATCCTTTGTCTTTAATTTAGATATAATACGATTACCCTTGCGGTTGAATAATTCTGTGAGTGGTTTAATTACCAGACCCTCTGCCTGGAAGTCTCCGTATCTTGATTTCAGCCCATTTCTGATTAACGTAATGGCATCACTAATAGTCCCTGTACCAATGACGGGAACAGTCTTAATCTCAAGTTTTTGTGCAATGTCCTCTATGTTCTCTCTGGATAACCACCATGTATCTATAAACACATCGAACAGGGCAAAGTCAACGCCATTAGACATGTAGTTTCCCCCACCTTTCTGTATCCTTGCACCATAGCCTTCGCCGTAGAGTGTCATTGCAATGTCAGGATAAAGCCCAAGAAACTTTGATTCAGGAAATAACTCTTGCAACTTAGACACTAAGAAGGTTGGCATTTGGGCGTTATCCGTTCTGCCACCAAAAGTAACTCGTTCTTTATCCCAATGAACACGTACATTTGTTCCGTCTATCTTCTCGGTAAATTGCCATTGGTTGTCTTTGAGATATTCAAACTCAGGCACAGACCATTCACCTTCTATGAATTTGTGGGTTTGCTCATCACGTTTATAGATTGATTGTATTTTATGGTACTCTTTCATCTCATTCTCCTTATTCGCAGTGTAGTACATGACCTTGAAGTATCATTTGGTTGTGCATCTATTAGTTTTTCTAGGGCTAGACTATCTCCTGTTTGAGTGCGTTCCAACATAGGTCACAGCATCTTCTCCGACATTGTGTTACTGGTAAATCATCATCTCTAAAATCGCCTATACCATGCGGGCACGGTTCTTCTAACCATTGCACAATCTTCTGAAGCTGTGCTTGGGCTACTATCTTTTCCCAATCACAGTCTGTGGGATTATCATTGACCAATTTGCATATCTCATCATCACTAAGTAATATCACCATTCACCTCCCATAAGTTCGTGTATTTCACCAAGCGTCATATCAAGTTGCCTGGCTATCCATCCAACGGTATTGTTTTTATGCAGTTGGCGCACAATCTTCTGTTTAGCCTCTTGCTCAATCTGTGCTTTACATTTGGTACAGTCCATAAGTACATCTATTGAGGTTACGCCAGCCTGACGATTGATTCCCTCTGCTGTTTTAGGTTCTATCTTTTTCATCTATTCTACCTCTTGCTTAGTATTTTCCAGATTTCCTTGTATTTTTGTAGGCTTTCTGTGAGTAATTTTAGATGTAATTGTCTTGATATAGTCTTGGAATCTTTGGCATGTTTCATGGCAATCCTCCGTTCTTTGCATCAGATGTCCCGTCTTTGTGTCCGTATATTGCGAGATGTTACAAAAACCGCCAATACATGAATCACAGGGAGATGGTATTCTATTTTTTCTTACCTCTGTTAAATCTATTGCTTCAGCCATCTAATCTATCTCCGCTTGATCCACTGAGATTACTTGGCGTGCCGCACTTGCAAGTAGTTTTGCACCTACCGGGCAAAGGTCAAAACATCTAGTTGCACAACGATTACATTCGTCTAAATGTGCATGGAATTTACGGATTCTTTCTTCTTGTGCTTCCATAATTTCAGTTGCATTACGGTTGGTTTGTGCTGTTTTAGGTTTGGAATATTTCATCTACTCTACCTCCAATGGTTCAACTATAATTGTATAACCTGTCTCTGTGACATAGTGCCATATCTGCCCTTGAGCTGGTTGTTCCTCGCCTTTCACTGTTGTAAACTTTAGGTCATGCTCATCACATAGACGGAGAATATCATCTACCTTATGCTGCGTGTATAGTTTAGGTATAGTCTCCATTTTGAGTGTTTGATACAATGCTTCCCTTAATGCTTCAGTCTGGCTTGTCATTTCTCCCTCCTATAATTCATCAAGATTTGATACCCTGCCCTGTGCTGCATCCTCTGTTTAGTTTTCCCTAGCCTGGCTCGGTAGCTCCTGTGCGAAACAGTATGCCCAAACTCTACCGATAGTTGTCAACGTGGACACCAGACTAGGGTTGCTTGAGTCCTATCAACCGTCACAGTGATGGTGGCTGCCACTCTCGGACTCAAGCTGGCTTGGCTAGTAGACCTACTCGGAACAACTGGCTTTCATCAGTTCGTTACTGGCAGTGCCATCCGTACTCATACTATAACAGCCCTGTCGTTACCTTCAGGGTAGCCAAGCTCTTGCCAGCTCGCTGATTCTCGCCTTGCATTTTATAACTGTATGTAAATACAGCAGCGATAGTTTTACTACTCCCATAGGACAAAACCTATAGTCGTAGGTCGGACACTGGCAAGCTATTCTATTTTTAAAGTTCAAAAGGGTAGGGCAAAGGGAATTACCAGTGTATTTAGTGTCCACTCCTGGTTATCTCCTTCTTTATTCACTTCCGGTAATCCCTTATTTGCCCATGATCTATAAAATAAATTTCCCTTTTATAATCAATATTGATATTACAATAGATGTAATAAAGAACAGTATTGGAGATAGTATTATCACTATACACAAACCCAAGAAAAACGTATCACACATATTTAAACCTCTCGTATATTATGTTTTTCTGAATGGCACTTCCCACATATCATTATACTATTATCCAAGCTCATTTTACCCCCGTGTGATCTGAATAGTTTTTCATGTGGATGTAATCCCCTGAAGTCTGGTAATCCATGACATCCTTCACATAATCCGTTGCATCGTTCCATAAGTTGTTGTCGTATCTTGGCTTCTTGCTGGAGTTCCTTTGATTTCTTTTTGCTTATTGGTTTAATGCGCGATCTTTTCATGCCCTTACATTAGTCCTTGGCCATAAAGCATATTGCGCAATACAGGCCATTGATTTTATTCCGGGGCTGAGTTCTTTTATTTCTCCCTTACCATATCTACTAAGTTCTATTTTCTGCGCGAAACTTAGATCATCTATACATTTCTTGAAAGGACATTCCGTACACTTAGATTGTATTGTAAGGCTATTATATTTGTGTCTTAGGTATTTTGTAGCTACTGAGCATCCCAAATCCTCCGGATAATCTTCTACGTCTATTCCATTCATTCTAGGCATCATCTACCTCCTGGATTTTTAATCTGCACTATGGATAGAAAGTGGCCGATTCCTTTCTATCCAAGCTGCAAGTTAAGAATCTCGCTGTGCTATTTCCTCTTTAAACCTTTCGAGTTCAAAAGATAACGGACTTTCTGATGGTAAATTCTGTGGCAGATCAGTAACACCATTGACTAACTCAATATAATGATCAATGATTAAGTCTTTTTCTCTTTGGTCTAAATCTATTATTATAGTACCAAACTTTTCCTGCCTTGCATTATAAATTTTTTCTAGTATTGCCTTTGCTTCATCGTAGTAAGCTGAGTTACGTGCCAAATATCGTGCTGCGCGAGCCAGCCCATGTATATTTTCTTTTTCTAGTATTATCATTTTCGTTCCCTCCTTACACTACTAAATATAACATATTATAATATGCTTGTCAATAGGTTTTTAGACTTTTTTACCCCAAAAATTAGCAAAGAAATAGATGATTGCTACTATATAAACAAGTAACCAATCAATCCACGTTACGTTCCGTTCGTTCTTCATAGCAGCGTTTTCTCCCATTCCATATAAGAGGTATTGATATATTTGCTTCTCCTTGTCTTTGCTTGGCTATTATTAATTCTGCTTTACCTATTGTCTCTTCATTTTTTAGATCCCCATAATAATCGTCGCGGTAAATGAAGATAACTACGTCTGCATCCTCTTCAAGTCGGCCGCTGTCTCTAAGGTCGTGTAAAGCTGGACGTTTGTCTAGTTGTTGTTCTAAGTGTCTGGTTAACTGGCAAGCGCAGACTATCGGTACTTCCAGGCTTTGAGCCATATTCTTTAACCGGCTTGAAATATATCCTATTCTCTCATAAGGGCTTCGTCCATATTCGTCGGCAAATAGTTGTATATAGTCAACAAAGATAGCCGATAATCCGTAAGATAGTTTCATATGTATGGCCATGCTATAAAGTAGTCCAGTAGTGATACCAAACTCTTGCCCTGATGATGATTTACTTATAAAATACATATTTGATTCGCTTACTTCGCCAATTGCCTCTATAATTCCTTTTTCTTCTTTTTCAGACCATTTGCCGGAGCGTATTGCTATTGGAGATGTATTACATTTTGTGGCAGCAACGCGGTCCATAATATCACCCCACGGCATTTCTAATGAACAGAATAGTGTATTATCATTTTTCGCTACCGATTGTGCCATCTCCCACATTAAGGTAGTTTTTCCTATTCCGGGGCGTCCGCCGATGATTCGGTATTCTCCGGGGAATAATCCTCCTGTTACTAGATCAAGATTATGAAATCCAGACGGCTTAGATGCTTGTTTGATTCCAGCATCCATATATCTACTTGTGGCTATATTTGCTAAATCTTTGGGTGTTAGTAAATGAGGTAGATTAACCGTCTTTTGTAGTGTCAGGAATTGTTTTTCTGCTTCTGAGATAAGTTTAGTTGTATCTACTTCTCTATATGATACTTCGGCGATATTAGATGCAATCTTTACTCCTAATCTTTGAACATAAGATGACCTAACGATATTGGCATAATAGCGAATATGTAATGATGTTGGGGTCGATGCAATTAGTTTAGAGAGATAAGATACTGTTACCTCTTCAAGTTTACCCTGAGATTTTAATTCCTTTGAGACGGTTATCTGATCGATGGCTTCTCCCCTATCATTGAGAGAGATACAGGCTTTGTAAGTATATTGATGTTCAGGTATATAAAAATGCTCGTCTTTTAGGTCATTCCGTACTTCGTGTATTGAGTTACCGTCTATCAGTATTGACCCTAAGACGGCTTGCTCTGCTTCTTGGTTGTAGGGAAGGTCGTTTACCATTTTGGTTTCTTAGCTCCTCTAGGACAATATTCTGCTACGTCACAAAATCCTTTACAACGTCGTCCGTTCCAGCATTCCCTTGCATCACAAAGACGTGGTAATGCCTCTCGTTCTTTATAGGCTTCTATTGCTTCTAAGAGTTCATCTGATCTTTTACTAAACCAGTCAGTTACTTTATCATCGTCTAGTCTCTCTATTGGAATCATTTTGAATTTATCTTTGATTCCGTTAAGTTGGGCAGCTTTTAGTCCGCCGTCGCGTACTATAACTTCTAGTCTCATTTTGCTAATCTTAATCTCTTGTTCCAATAGTTCGGCTAGTTTCTTATCCTGTTCTACTTTTACCCTGTAATGATTAAGTTGTAGTGTCTCGTTATCTAAGTCGCCGTCTTTGATTGCTTTAGATAATTGGAATGATCCCCAAAGTTTATTGTCTGTTAAGACATAACCGCCACCGTTTTGCCGGTCTGGTTCTAGTAAATCGAGTATTCCTGTAATTTCACCATCTAACCTATACTCAGCTATTAAATCAGCAGCCTTGGCAAACTCTTCTAATTTAGAGTGCATACGGATACCGGTAATAGCATAGACTCTTGCTTCTGGTTTTATATAGTAAGGTTTAAATATCTTGAGTACATTTAACATCGGACCATTAAGTAATTGCGTCGTAGATGGTTTACCACTCCAGGGATGCTCATATGCCATAGCCATTAAGGTAGGTATGGTTAAACATTCCTCTTCCATTCGGCATTTTTTAAAACAATCGTCTTTGTCTATCCGTGTTCCGTCGGGGCAAATAAATCCTTGTATCATATTAAAACCTACTTTGTATAGTATCTACTACCATAGAAACTCTATCTGGTATTGCCTTTGTCTGATACCATATATCTTCTTGGCTCGATTGACTTAGATTAAACCATATATAAGCACAGAAAATAAGTGTTAGTATTAGTATTAGTTTAGTCATTAAATATCCTCCAAGTTAAAGTTTTTTCTATTAGATAGTGTTCTAATATCGTAGAAGTCCGGCGTGATCTTTTGGCCGTTATTTTTGGCTTCTATTCTTTTCCGTTCTCCATTAGCCAATGATTCTATTGTCTGTAATTCTGGTAGTAGCTTCTTTAGTCGCTTGATCGCCGATTCTGCTTCTGCAATAGTCTTTGCTATTTTACGTGTGGTCGGTGGCATCTGCCTTAATGCGCGTTTACGGTATGCCATGTTCCCTCCTTATTTTAATTACTCCATACTGTGACCTGGCCTGACAATATTCACATTTAACTATATCATCTGCTGTATAATAGATAGTTCCGCTTTTAATACTTGCATATCTTAACCGACCACAAGCTTGGCAGTATATCCTACCCTTGAATGAAACCATACTAAAGCACCCACAGCCACATTGCCAATGACAACAACCACTATTAGTTATACTAGGTAGTGTTTCCAACAATCTGCGTGCATTTACACGCTGCTGGTGATTTGACCTCATATACCCTAATTTAGTTCTGTACATTTTAATTACTCCATACTGTGACCTATTGCTAAGTCACAGTCAGGAATAATGAAAACTGTTAGCTGAACAATTTATTGATACATTCCACAGCTTTGAAGTTATGACCTCCAATATGCCAGTCAAGTATATCTTCCACTGATTCCCCATCTTCACCTAGATAGTTTTTGCCGTCTTTGTAATTGTAGATCGTGGCTATGGTGCCATCTTCAAATTTAATCCCCCATTCTGCGTCTACCTTATAGCTATCATTGCCGTGTGGTTCTCCTAGTTTGTCTGCTAATTGGTCATATCCTATTGTGATATAACCTTGTAGACTTGTTCCGTTTAGTTCATTGGTTTTGGTGAATTTCATTTCTCATTCCCTCCTTTCAGTCTCCTAGACTGCAATCAATGTACCTGTGCCATGTTTCGGCTACAGATACATTGACGGGCAAGCTAGGAGTCTTTGATCCTTGTTGCTGTCTCTCTGATAAGTTTAGTCTTGGCATCCTTGTCGTACATCCATTCAATAGCTTGTGTTTTACTAGGAGCTTCTATAATCTGGCTTAATTGTATCGTTCTAACTACTTCGTATTTGTACCATTTTTTTTGTTTCATCTCTCTTACCCTCCATGTTTTATTTTAGAGCTTCATTGCTCCCTACTGTGACCTATTGCTAAGTCACAGTCAGGAATAATGAAAACTTACACATCAAGTATCCCTGAATCTTCTATCATCTTGCACCAGTTAGCTGCTATCGGCCTTGGTTTCCAATACTTGTATAGACTGATGAGCCATAGCCTAGGGTGCGTTGAGTATGGGTTCTGTGCCAGTTTTAACAGTTCACTTGTCCTCATTTCTCATTCCCTCCTTACACTACTAAATATAACATATTATAATATGCTTGTCAATAGGTATTTGGTAAAAATTAAGAGAAAAAAGAAGTCTTTGACAATAAAACATATTTTATGCTACTATATAACATATAATATTGACTTGTAATTATAAGATGTGGGAGGTCTAATGTTTAAATCCAAGTTTTTTAAGAGTTTATCTATTTGTGTGGTAGCGGTATTTCTTTTATCTGCGGTGGCGTGTATTCCTAAAGCTCCGTCGTCTACTTCGTCTGTTCTAACTGCGGAACAGGTAAAAACTCAGGTAATGAGTGAGATTACGGAAATAAAGAATCAGATTAGCAATATACAGGCAAATAAAGCTAATGATTCTAGCTTACAAGATTTACGTAATCAAGTAAGTAATATATCTGGTGCTAATTCTTATTCTAAAACTGCCTCAGATGAACGCTATTATACTAAGGCTCAAGTAGAAGAATTACTTAGAGAAAAAATAAACGAGCATGTAGATGTATCTCATAGTGGTTCATCGTCCAGTTCTGGTTCGTCTAGCAGTTCTGGTAGCGTTGAAGGGGAAATGGTAGATAGCGATGGCGATTTAGAATTATGGATAGAACGTTGTGATCCCTCAAGCGATGAGTTTAGTACAGACTATGGCGAGAATGATGGGTGCATGTGGTTTGAGTTCGTCGTTGTTAATACAGGAAGTTCATCTCATTACTTTGACTTAACTTTTACAATAACGCCGGATGAAGATTGCCGTCTTTGGGAATCAGGAACAGAAGTAGTATCTCCTGACTTAGATTGGGAAACTGACGGTACTTTTGAAGATGCTATTACTCCTACAAATGATGATGATTGCGAAGATTTAGGTGGTGAGTGGGATGATGGCACAAGCACTTGTGATATAGATTTAGACCATTGTTGTGGTTTGTTATTAGAAGAGGGTGATGAGCTTGATTTCACCCTAGATGATAGGGAATGGATAGGCGATAATACCAGCCAGGGATACCGAGCTGAATTATCTATATATCAAGCAGACCCACATGGTAGTGGCGACGATGTATGGTGGGAATACGATTGGAGAATACGGCAGAGGTAGGAAGTGCATTTAGAGATAATTTGTTTCATTGGTGGGTTTCTTGGGTCTATAACTTTACTCTCGCTTTCGTTCCTATGCTTGACAATACACCAGGAGTATACTATTATAAAAAATATACGGATGTTCAAGCGTATGGTAGTTTTATCATTTGAACGTGTTGGAACGAGCTGGTTTGGCTCTCGGGGGCCGAACCTTTAATGGCTTCGAGTAAGAGATCGAAAGCTGCTAAGGCAGCATGGCGGAAGAGGCGGAAGAAGTATGGTAAGGACGGCCGCAGGGGTCGTGCCAAGAAACGATAGTTAGCTCTATCGAGTTAATTCTATCGTTTTTCTATTTTCCCCTAAGTTTTCAATAAGGAGTTTTAATTATATGCGTTTGCATAGTTTTATACGAGATGGTCTGTCTCTTGGAAATGACACAACATGATAGGTCAGGTTGTAATGCTCCTGATGGTCGGCGTAATCGGCATGATTATGTTCCAGATCGTAAGGGGTATCGCCACTTCGCTGTGTCTCAACACCACGGGGTGGTCCACGACTGAGATCACGCTTATCTGCGAAATCGTAGGTATAGTTGCAGCTCTGGCTGTGATTATATTCCTATTCATCCTCATCGCGAAAGCTGCTCAAGGTCTTTAATACCAATTGAGGTTTAGAGGGCGTTAGCCTATATGGTTGACGCCCTCTCTTTAAAAGTAATGGAAAGCAAATATATGTTAGATAATGTAAATGTAGACCGATGTGTGGAATGTAATGGTGTAGGTATATATTATTATGAAGGGAATTGGTATTGCCCTAAACATTATAGTTTAAATATTAATAAATCTAAGCCAACAGGTCGAGCAGGAATGGGTGCTTCTACTATAATAATAAATGAAGGTGCAGGAATTTAAATGGCTAAGTATAAGAAAATAGACGGGCGAACATTTAAGTTGTATGAAACATACAAATATAAAGATGAAGCACAACGTGCTGCTAGTCGTGCAAGAAAACAAGGTAAACGAGCCAGAGTGATAAGAGGTGATAGACGTTGGGAATTATGGGTTACTGGGTGGCAATCGCTTACGGGTGTTTGGTAAATAAAGGTTAGGAGAAAATTATGTCAGAGAGAAAGAGAGTTCGATCATGTCAGTATTGTGGCAAGTCCATTTCTAAAGGCAAGTATTGTAAATCATGTGCCAGAGCCATGAAGCCTTTTAATAAAGTAAGGTAGGCCGTGCTATGGCCAGAAAAACAAATCGCAAATCCCCTCCAATAGGGTGGCATAAGAGCGATAGCCAAACGAGAAGGCGTCGCTCTGTTTTATCTCAGTGTAAAGGCGACTATCTCCATGCTGCCCGTTTATGCCAGCAAATAGCTAACCGACATCCAGACTATGATACACGGCGTAAAGCCAGAACGGATGCCCGCTATTTTTGGGCTAAGTATAATCAAAGGAGACATTAATGAGAAAAAGGGGAATTATTGTCTTAGTAATTTTATTGCTCGTTATATCATCTATTCCTACAACTGTCTATGCTTTTGACTTGATTGATTTATTCCCCTTTTTAAATCCGCCTGATAAAGGCACTCAACCATCGATCGACATTAAAGACCCCAGCTTTGTTGCTGTTAATGGCTTCTCTGTTATGCAGACTTATGGTGATTATGTATTAAAGAACGGATTATGGTATGACGAATACACCAGGATTTATTCAGTTGGTGGGGCTAATCGTGTAGCTGAAGTCTCTAATTTTCCTAGAGTTTATGAAGATAAAGCACTACATGTCTATGGAGTGGATACGCCCTTCGTAGTAAAAGAAGCAGACTTAAATTATTACGATAAAGATGGTAACAGGTTTTACAAGGACAGACATGAAAAACTGTTTAGAGAAGGTGAAACTGCTGTTCACTTCGCTATGGACTCATTACCAGGGAGTTTTCCAAAATGGATTGAATATAAAAATCTGCAACCACCGAAATACTACGATGTATCATACTTTAAGTTTAACAATGTACCTGCACCGATAAACTTAAAATCTATGGTAAGGGTAGTGCAAAACGATGCTGAACCTCTGTTAAACAACGAAGTTAACCAGTACAGAGAATTGGTAGAGAAAGGGAAGTCTGTTAGTTTTTCTAAAAAATTAAATAATGATAACGAGATTATATATTTCCATTACAAGCGAATTATAGAAGGCGAAGTATATAAGTGAAAAGATTTCTTTCTTTAATAATACCTGTACTCTTTATAATTGTTTCATTATTAATGCCCTCCAATGCTTATGCTATGTCTCAAGTTATTATTGGTGGGTATGCTGATGCTTTAAATTCTGGCGCTACTGAATATAATACTGTTAGCGGAGGGTATGCTTGGAGTGCAAGCATGTCAGCTTGGGAACAAATAGTAACTACCCCTGGTAAAATAAAAAACCTTTATGTTGAACTTTCGGCTGCTCCTGGCGCTGGTGCTGGTGATGGTTATGAATTTACTCTAATGGTTAATGGTGTAGCTTCTGCTTTGACCTGTACTGTAACACAACCTGCAACGTCGGCATCTGATTTAGTAAATGAAGTTGATGTAGTTGCTGGTGATTACCTATCAATCAGAAGTGCTCCTCAAAATACTCCGTCTGCAACACCTAATGCTCAATGGTCAATGTATTTCACAGGAACACAGAGTGCTGAAAGTAATATATTAGGGGCTTCTTCTGGTGTTAATACTGGGACAACTTACTCTGCTATCATGCAGGGGCTAAGTGCCTCCACGGGTACTGAAAATGACCAGAGAACAGTTTGTCCTACTGATGGAACTATTAAGAATTTATATATTAAGTTAAGTTCTAGTGCTGGTGTTAATCCTGATGCATACAGATTTACATTACGCAATGGTGGCATAAATACTGCTTTAACGGTAACAGTTACAGCACCAGCAACTACTGGCAGTGATGTAGTTAATACTGCTGCTGTTTCTGCTGGTGATGTATTGACTGTAATGGTTGAATCGCTAAACACACCAGCAACAACCCCTGTTTTTGCTGCTATGGGAATGACCTTTGTAGCTGACAATGATGGCGAAAGTATTTATTGTTCAGGCACAAATGATGATTTAAATAATGCTAATACGGAATATCAACAAATATTAACAGCGACTCCTAATGGTCCGTATCCTGCATGGACAGCTACAGAAGCAAATGTCCAGCAGTTAGCTCAAGTATGTGAATTAACCAAGATGTATGTGTTATTAAGTGGTAGTCCTGGTGTAGGTAACGATTATACTTTTTCTGTAAGGCAAAATGCTGCTTCGCCTGGTGGTGGGTTAAGTGTAAATATAGCTGATGCGGCGACAACTGGAAACGATGTTGCTAATTCTAACTCTATATCGAATGGTGATAATGTTAATATTATGAGTGTTCCTAATAGTAGTCCTAATGTTGTCGATGCATATTGGGGCATTTGTGGATATATAGCACCTGCTGCTGCTCCTACAGTTGAAGCAAATGAAACTACATATATAGAAGAGAATTATGCTTACTTAACAGGGAATATAACCGATGTTAGCGGTGGCAATGCAACGATGCGTGGCTTTGCATGGGGAACTACCTGTAATTCTACTCAACCAGTAAATGAAGAACCTCCAGCATCTTATACTAATAATTGGACTGAAGAGGGTAATTGGGGTACTGGTTCTTATTCTTATAATGTGACTGGGCTATCGTCTGCTACATGTTATTATGGGCGTTCATATGCTTACAATTCTAACGGATTTGGCTGGAGTGCTACTGAAGAATCATGGCTAACAAAACCCGATCCACCTACAGGGTTAACCTGTTCTGGAGCTAATGCAACTGTAAATCTATCGTGGACTAATGCTAGTTGTGGTGCTGGCAATACGTGTAATACATACATTCGATACAATACAGGCACTTATCCGGCTAATGTTACGGATGGCACAGAATCTTATAATGGAACAGGTGTAAATACATCTCAAGGTGGACTTGTTAATGGTACTACTTATTATTTCAGAGCGTGGACTTGGGTAACTGGTTGTGGTGAGAGTAAATATTCCGATCTTTATGATGAATGTAGTGCTACTCCTGCTGCCTTAGTTGTAGTAGATACGTTAAGTGCTACTTTAGTTGAGGAGAATGATGCTCAATTATCAGCAAATATAACTGATTTATCCGGTGCTGCTAATGCCGATATGAGAGGTTTTGCTTGGGGCCCGACTTGTAACTCTACTATGCCAAGTAATGAGACTCCGCCGGCGTCTTATGCGTCTAATTGGACTGATGGTGGTACGTTTGCAGTTGGGGATTATTCACATAATATAACAGGATTAAGTGAAGGTACGTGTTATTGCTATAGAGGGTTTGCACATACCACTACTGGCTATGGTTGGGGTGATGAAGTTTCTTTTTTAACTAAACCGGATGAACCTAATACATTAGTCTGTACTCCGGGAGATGGCCAAGTCGTTTTAACATGGACAAAAGGTGATGGTGCAGATAATACATATATACGATATAAAGCTGGTTCATATCCCGATAATGTTACAGATGGTACATTAAGTTATAACGGTACTGGCGTAACTACGACTCAAGGTGGGCTTGCTAATGGTACTACTTATTATTTCCGCGCTTGGTCTTGGTCTGTTGGTTGTAATGATAATTTAGATGAATATTCCGATTTATATGATGAGTGTTTTGCGACTCCATCTACTGTATTGGTTCAGACTGATTCTTGTACTGGATTTGGGCATGATTGGGCAATAATTAATGGTACAGTATTAGATTTAGGTGGTGGTACATCTATAACGTCTAGGGGTTTCCAATATGGACTTACTACTGCCTATGGTGATACTGAAACAGATGCAGGAGCGTATGGGCTAGGTGTATTTGCTTCAACACTGAATAATCTTGCTCCTGCTACTGTTTATCATTATCGTGCCTTTGCTATAAATAATAATGGGGTAACAGGATATGGTGAAGATAGAGTATTTGCTACAAAAGGATCGCCAACTCCGTATGAATACTGGAACACTGGCGGAGACAGCGATAGTACGTGGATTTATGGCTCTAATTGGACATATCAGACATTCACCACAAATACAACCGATATTCCACATTCTATAACATCGATAAAACTCTCAATGATGAGGGTTGGAAGTCCGGGAGATGTTACCGTAAGTGTCAGGCGTACTTCTAATTGTACTGCCTTATCATGTTATTGCTGGCCTACTGGTGCTGACCTAGTTACTGCCACACTTGACGGCGATGCGTTTGGTACGAGTTATACATGGCATGAGTTTGAAGTAGATGATTTTAAATGTTTTTCTGAAAATACGACTTATGCGATAGTTGTTCGCGCTATAGGTGGAGACACGTCTAACTATGTATTATGGGAAATGGATTCTGGAGGCGGTTATACAGGTGGTAATGCCGGAGACTCAGCAGATAGTGGTGTAACATGGGATGAAGATTGTCCTGCTGATTTCCTTTTTGAAATTTGGGGTGAACCTTGTTTAGCTGTAGATGATGCGAAAGTCTTTACATCGTATATTGATGATGGTGATTGGTTAATTACGTTACTTTATACTAATTTCTATCCTCCGTATTATGAAGATGCAGAAGATGTATCGTCATTGTTTTATATCCAGCTTATAAACGGAACGACTGTTGAAGCACAATCGAGAGTATTTGATTGGGGTTATCGTCCAGGGTGCTTGTATTTATCGGCAAGTGAAGTTGAATCGTTAGAGTGGGGTGCTAGTTACTATGTAAGAATGTGGGGTAACTTTGGTGAGAATCCTTATGCAGAATATGCTTTACAAGGTGCTGATTGGATGGGTAGCGATCTAAACAGGCTTGATTCTTGGGTAAGGTCTACTGCTTCATTAATGGAAACATATTACGGAGTTACGTTAACCGAGTATATACAGGGTAAAGGTGTTGTGTTAAATGAAGATGGCGGAGTTATCTTTGCTACTAATATCCCTGAGCTAGATGCTGTAAGGCCTCATATCTTTGAAATAGTATCAGAAGATGTTGGTTGGGAAGAGGGAGAATTTACTCATACTTATGCACATTCATTATCGTGGCAAACATTAGTCGGTCCACAATTAACTAATGCGTTTACTTCATTGGGTGAAGCATTTAGCCTTGAAGGAAGTACAATGGGTGCTGTGATAGGTTTTGTTGTTTATGCGTTAGTGGCATTTCTTGCATTCCCTCCAGGTCATGCGATTGCTGCTATTGTATTACCGTCTCCGTTGTTATTATTCGTGTGGGGTAGTGGATTGGCTGAGTTAGCTTTGATGGGTATTTTATTGGCGGTGGCTATTATACTGTTTATCTGGCAATTCTGGTGGAAAGGCGCATGAAGAAGTATTTATTTATAACGGTTATAACAATACTATCGGTAGTTATTCCTTATAAGCCTGTCTATGCTGCTACGATAGATGTTGATATTAATGCCCAAGGTGCAATAAATGATTGTGTTTATGCTGGTGGAGCAGCAGACTATACTAATTTATCTGATGGTAGCGATTTAACATATATGGAAAATACTGCGGGTTCTACTAAGTGGAGTTCCTATGATATGGATGATTTTAATGAAGCACACAGTGAAATATCTGAAGTGTCTCTTAATGGAAGGTTTAAGTGGAGTGCAGTCGGAACGTTTACGATATATTGGGGTTGCTGGATAGGTGGGACTAGATATTTTAAATCGCAAACTCAGGGTTCTTGTGATTGGACTGATTTTACTATGGATGATCCTTGGACGACTAATCCTGCTACGGGATTACCATGGACGCAAACAACATTAAATGCTGCGGAGTTTGGTGTTGGGTTATTGTCTGGTGGTCGCCCTGATATTTCAGAGTTTTCCATGACTGTTACTTATATCCCTGCTACTGCTCCAACAACAGATACAGATAATGCAGATGATATTACATACTCAGGTGCTTCTCATAACGCTACATTAAACGGTGATATAACAGATGATGGCGGTGCAGACGTTGTTGAGAGGGGTTTCGCTTGGGGAACGACTTCAAATACTACTACGCCAGGGAATGAAACCCCTCCAGCCAGTTATACTTCTAACTGGTCTAAGTTTGATACTGATTTTGGTACGGGGACATTTGACCATAATATAGGCGGACTTAATCTCTGTGCAACTTATTATTTCAGGGCATATTCAAGAAATAGCCAAGGATATGATTGGGGCGAAGAGAGGTCATTTGTAACATTATGTGATCCTAATATAAATTCCGAAGCAGCAACGTATGTAGAGGCTACTACTGCAAGATTAAATTCACGCGTAATATTAGACGGAGGACAAGCAGCAGATGTAAGATTCTGCTATGGTACGGTAGATTCAAGCTCAAATTGTACCGATGGCGATGCGTGTCCTAGTTATAGTTGTAATTGTTCGTCCTATAACGTGACTACCGCGTGGGTAGAAGATACTTATGAGACGGGTGATACTCCGTATGTAGATGTTTCTGGATTAGCTGCTGCTACTACTTATTATTACTGTGTTCAGATAAGGAACGATGTTTCGTGTCGTTGTGGAGGGCAGCAATCATTTACAACGGAAAGTGGAGTAGATGAACCAAATACTTTTGTAGGTATACCGTATTCTACATCTATATCGTTATCATGGGTAAAGGGTGATGGTAGTACCAATACATTAATACGATATAAATTAGGTTCATATCCTCTTGGCGTCGGAGATGGTACAGAAGTCTACAATGATAGTGAAACGTCAACCGTTCACACAGGTTTAACTCCAGGAACGACGTATTACTATGTCGCGTGGGGTGAATCGGGTGGTGTGTATTCTTCAAGTAATGCCACATTAATGATTACGACTTTAGCTGCTACGACTGGTGGAGATGATTTTCCTGTTCCGGATGAGCCAGATTCATGGTTTCAATCTCCTGATTATACGACTATGGAGTGGATGCCGTTCTATGGGATAGTAAACTTTGCTGCTGACCAATTTGAGATGCCCAAGGCTACAATGTGGTATTTATTTGCATTATTTGTTTCTGTTGGTTTTGGTGTATTCTTTTATGCAGGATTAGGGAATCATAATTTACAATTAAATATGATAGTAGTAGGTTTTGCTATGGGTATGTTTGTAGTAATGAAACTTATCCCGGGCTGGCAATTGATACCATATGGTGTTATGTGCGCAGTCGGGATTTGGTTAGGAGAAAGACGTTAAATGGGGAGTCCGAGATGGCTCATAGGTCTTTTGATGGCATTCGTATTGCTTAGTATAGTAGGCAATATCATAGAGGGTGCTGGTGTCTTAACTGCTTCACAGATAGGACAACTCCAAGATATGACTGAGGCAGAGTTAATTGAAGCAAAAGACCCTGATACTGGTGGAACGGTAACATATGGTGGTACTCCAAAAACCATGGTAGAGATGATAATAGACGCTATCACAATGGATTGGGCTTGGTTATATGATGTTGATCCTACAACAGGGGAACAAACGCCTAATAACTTCTATTATATATGGGCGGTTCTTTATATCCCTATTATGATCGGGATTTTATTTGAGTTGTTTGTCTTAGCATTAAGGTTGATTAGAGGTATTTGATGTTTAAAAAGATTTGGTTCTTTTTCTGGATGATGTTTGCTATATTTGTAGCTGCTCCGATACTTAACTCTGTTATCATCAATTGGGTAGATACAGGCGGTGTTTTAGACCAAACATTTAATGAATCAAATCCTTCTGCTTGGAATACAACGGGAACAATACTTACAGCAAATCAGACGGAGCATATAGGCTTAACTCCGTTTGAGAGTGGTTTTACTAAGTTTTATGTTCCATTGATTGTCATATTCTTGATAATAGTGTTATTCTGGTTCTTAGGTAGGGGTATGTTTAATAGAGGTAATGATGGCCAATAAAAATAAAATAAACGGAGGTAAATAAGATGAAGTATTGGCAAAAACCTGGCTGGTCTGAGAATGTTGCATTAAGGCGTGAGTTCGGCGGTGAGACATTTAGGTTATGGAAAATAAAGAAGATGAAATACCATGCCAAGAATGAAGCTAAAGACTTGAGACGCAAAGGGAAGAATGCAAGGATTGTAAAATGCAAGGCAGGTTGGGCTGTTTATGTGAGGTAATATGCCAGACGACAAAGAATACAAGGGTGTAAGACAGGCCTTCGGTAGTCCTGGCGGTAAATCCTATCTGGCTCCGCGGATAGTGGATTATATGCCTCCGCATAAGGTTTATGTAGAACCGTTTGTAGGTGGAGGTGCAGTATTCTACCGTAAATACCCTAGCGGAAAAGAAGTCCTGAATGACAAAGACCAAGAGATAATCTTCGCTAATAAGTTTATAAGGGATATGACACCAGAGCAGTTTGAAAAACTAAAGAGGATGAATTGGAAGAAGAGTGAGGAGCAGTTTAAAAAAGTTAAGGCTATGCAACCTGATAATAATGTTGAACGGTTTTACAAATTCTATTATTTAAAAAAGGCTAGTTTTACATCTGGTAGCGAAACACCAAATACTGCAGTATATGGCAAGGATGTTGATATAGATAAGGTGATACAATGTCACGATAGGCTTAATAGAGTTCAACTATCTTCGGGTGATTATATGGCAATGATAGACAAGTATGATTCGCCTGAGACTTTATTCTATCTTGACCCTCCATATCCTCAACGTGACTTTGTTGGTGGTAAAAGGTCGTTTGGTGATGCGTTTACGGATGATGATTTAAGGAAACTAATAGAACGTTTAGATAAGATAAAGGGGAAGTTTATATTATCATTAGGTACTAATAGTGAGCATCTAATACCAAAGCACTGGAATATAAAGCGAATGAAAGTGGAGCGTAATCTATTTAGAGGGAATGCCACATTTGGGTACGAAATCCTAGTATCCAAGCAACCCTTAGTTGAGCGTGGTATATATAACAAAGAGCCAGTAAAAGAAGCAGAAGAAGTAAGGTTCTCTGGCTATAGAAATAATAAGGCTGGTCGATCTAAGAAGCCTAAAAAGTCGTTAATGGGTAGCGTTAGAAGATAGTATGGCCAGTGATGTTTTAAGACAAAGGCAGACAGACAAAACGGTTAGAGGCGTTGAACTTGAAAGGCGTAGACGTGAAGCAAAGCCTGTAGACGAAGAAGCCAAGTTCAGAAAAACCAACATACAATTAGATTCTGGCGAATGGATACCGAGAAAAGAGTACCGTAAACTCTCGGAAGATGATAAAAAGAAACTCAATGAACTTGGTATAGAAAAGTTTAACGAATACATAGTTCAGAAGGCTACGCAATTAGCCGAGATTAAAGCAGAAGAAGCCAAAGAAAACGCTGTTCAATTAAAAACTGGCGAGTATGTATCAAAGGAAAGCTACGATAGATTATCTCCAGAAGAACAGTCAACACTCAATGAACTTGGTATAGAAAAGTATATTGAGTATATAAAATATCAACAAGAACAATTTGAAGATAAGTACATTAAATTAGATTCTGGCGAATATATCTCTCGCTATGACTTTGAGTCTCTTGAGCCTGATAAACAAACACAACTTCAGAAACTCGGCATAGAAGAATATAACAGGCTTATGAGACAGCAAAGAGAAGCCGAGATAGAAGCTGCTAAACCAAAAGAAGTACCAATAACAAGTGGTACGGGTAGATGGGAAGGATTAACCGGTAGTGATTATTTCAGGACTGCTTATGGCGATGCTCCAGCATGGGCTTTAGTTCCTTATGATAAATACAAATCTCCTGTTTCGGGGTCTACTCCTTCGTCAGGGCAATTCTACGGGATACTTTATCCTAGTAATAAGAGATTTGAAGTTATAAGTGTAACTTCTCAAGGTTATCCGCGTCTTAAATATTATGATGAGCCTTGGACTGAAGAAACATGGCTTGCCATGGTAGGGATAACACCTGAACAGGCAAAGATAAGGGCAAGAATACCAGACCAGATGAAAATGCAGGACAATACCTATATTGACCCTGTTACCAAAGAAAAGACAAAAACAGTCGGTGGTGTTACTCCTTATGGATTACTTAATCCCGAAACTGGCGAGTTAGTAGAACCTGATCCCTGGACTGTTCCGTATCCTTCTACCCAAATGCCAGCATACCAGAGATGGCCAGAGAGTGTAAGCGGTGCTTTAATAGAAGAGAAACCGTCTCTTGGTTGGCCTGAACCTGTACGTGCTATGCAACCAAAGATGGAAACAGGGCGGTGGCCTGAAGAAGTAAGAACATTTATGTTGCCGAAAGCTACTATGCCTGTGGCTGAGAGTGCAGACACTATTAAATTAGGTGACGGTAAATTAGTATCTAAATCATGGTATGAATCCCAAAGTGATGAAGATAAACAACAACTAATGGATAAAGGACTATCTTCAGTCTATAAGCAAGTAGGTGGCGGAGATTGGATGAAGAGACTCCAATATGAGCAATTATCTGAGGCTGAGCAGGGTGCGGTTGATAAAGAAGGATTGAGTGCAATATATGTTGAATTACCAGACGGGCAATATCTAAAAAAGTCTGATTATGAAGGATTAACTACCGAGCAAAGAGATATATTACAAAAAGAGGGATTTGGTGCATTACAGGCCAAGTTTAAGGAATCGGTAGTAGAGTTAAAATCTGGTGAGTTTGTAGACAAAGAATCATTTATGTCTTTACCTGAGAAAATGCGTGATGCTGCTATGGAGGGTGGATTACAGGCCATTGATATTAGCGGACTAAAACCAGACGCCCAATTTGAAATGATGAAACAGTGGGGATTGGTTGATAAAGATGCTAAATTTGCTGGTGTAGATGAATCAGGGCAAATATTAATTGAGGGGAAGGAAGTTGAGCCTGTAGAACCATGGTATGAACAGTATTTAAATGCAGAAGTTGCTAAAGATATGACAATAGGTGTAATTCCTATAGCTGGTACTATATATTTGTGGGATAAAATGAATTGGGTTGGGCGTGGTGCAAGTGTTGTTCTTGATGTTGCGACATTTATCCCATTTGTTAATGCTGTATCAGTAGGTGTTAGGGCAGGGAAAGGGGTTAGTGTTGCCGTCGGGAGGGCATTATTAGCAGAAGTTAAAGCTCCAGTAATGGCAGTAGCACACCCGATAGCAACCACAAAAGCTATGGTTTCACCTTGGAAAACACTAGCCAAAGCTAAGAGAGTTCCTACTGCTGCTTTAGAGTTACGCCAAAATACTATAAAAATACCAGTTAAGGCTATAGGTGAAGCAGAAGATGCTATGCAAGCAAGAGATGCTATATTCACTGCTGCTGTAGCAGGGGATAAACCATCATTTAAGGTTGCTGGTAAAAATATAGAGATAGCTAAAATAGCACTTCAGCAGAAAACTAAACCTGCTGCCATTCATACTACTCCTGATGTAAGGTGGGCAATTGAAGGTGCTACAGTACAAGGTGCTAGAGAAGGTGGTTTGTTTATAGCTCCAAGTATGCACACTAGATTCGCTGGTTCTTCGGCATATGGTGATATTCCTAAAGGTGGTATTCCTGGTGCTGTCATAATAAGGGATGAACAAATACTTGATAAATTAATACCGTCAGGTAAGATTTATCGTGGTACTGCTGAAGTTGAAGCTGTGTTACCTGGTGGAATCGATTTACCACCGGCAAGTCAGATATTAAAAGTTCCTTGGAGTCCTCCTGAGTTTACAGGAACTATGAAAGACTTGCGTAAATATTCGTTACAGTCAAGCAAGGCACTAAATACTGGTGATTATAAGACATTATCTAATGTTTCAAGAGATATTGAGTCGTTTAAAGCAGATTTAATACGCAAAGCACAAGATTTACAGCGCAAAGAAAAATGGATGTCTGCTGCTATTGTTAAAAATGACATTAGGGCAGTAGATGATTTACAAGATGCCATCGGTGCTAAAAATACCAGCAAAATAGACGATATGATAGCAGGACTTAATGATGCCGAGAGGCGATCTAAAATAGAAGAGTTGACATTAGTTGTTATTGGTGAACCATTATCTAAACAGGAAATAAATAGATTAAAGATAATGGGTACTGCTGATACTGTTAATGATATATTCAGACCGGCATTAAAGATAAGTGGTAAAGGTGTAAAAGAATTAGATGAGTTATCTGATATAGGGAGTAGGGCAAGACAAATAGATGAAGAGATAGATGTGCTAAAAAGTGCCATGATGGGTGATGATGTAGCATTATCTAAAGCTAAGACATTATTTAAAGGCGATGATATTTTTAGAAATGGATTTACTGACTCAGCTTTAGGCGAGAGAATAATGGTGTTAAATGCTGAGTTAAATACTATAGATACTAGAGCTAGGGCATTAACTAGGCAAATAGATGCTGCTTATACTGCTAGACAATCATTAAGACCAATAGCTATATCTACAGGGGAATATCTTGATAGGATTAGTTACAATGAACTTGCCCGTAGTAATCCTTCAGAATTAGCTAGAGTATTAGGTGATATCCCACAACCAGATAGGGGATTGATATTAAATGACATAGATTCACAATATAGAATAAATGTGGAACGTGAATTAAACAGGTTGCCTTCTAGAGAAGTTAGAACAACTACAGAGAGAGTGCCAAGTATTACTACAGAGCGTGGAATTGTTGATACTTCAAGAGAATATGTGCCTTATAAAGAGAGAATCGATAGGGTAGAGAGGGTTATTATTAGACCACCAACTAGGATTCCTGAACGTCCTCCAGAGAGACCTCCTGAACGTCCACCAGTTAGACCTCCAGAGCGTTTGCCAGAGAGACCTCCTGAACGTCCACCTGAGAGGCCTCCAGTTAGACCTCCAATAAAACCTCCTCCTGGATTACCACCAGTGCCACCAATTATTCCGCCACCTGATAGGGCTTCTGGTTGGGAAGAGTTAACACAAGAACAAAAGTTAGGCAGTATAGTTTGGAAACAGGGCTGGTACTATTGGGCAATATATCCTCCGTACGGTAAGCGTAATGTGCTTGGTAGTTTAAAGCCATTCCCGGGAGTAAAAGTACATCGTGGACCTAAATCAGCATATAAGAGCGTTGCTAAAGTGAAAGGGTCAGAATTACCAGAGAGAGTAGAGTTTGACTTGGGTATTCAAGATATAATATTTACTAAAGATAAAACTGGCAATGTAAGGATAGATTACGAAGCAGATCCTAAACAAAGGACTACAGCACAAGCACCAAAAGGTTATCCGCAACCTAGAACGATAAGGCGTAGAACAATATCAAAAGTGGGGGCAGTAAAATGAGGACATTTGGCTGGATATGTATCAGTGTGGGTATCACAATATTAGTGATTGGCGTTCCGTTGATTATTATTAACGCACCTATATTAACAGGAAAGGCTATTTTAGCTGTTTTGGTTAATATTATAGGTGGATTGATAATATTAGGCTATAGTAATGAACCTGATACTTGCCCATATTGTAAATTAAAGGTCGATAAAAGAAGTAACTTCTGTGGGTATTGTGGAGTACAATTAAAAAGGAGGTAATCGTGCCATTAAAATCATTCTGTTGTAGCATCTGCGGTGCTTGCGCTCCAAAAAAATATCTTAAACACGGTCAATTTGGAAACCGTATGAGATGGCTAAGAGAACACTATAAAAGGAAACATCCTAAGAAGTTTAGAGAGATGTATAAATAGGAGGTGAAGTAAATGAGCAATACAAAAATAATAGATGGGAGAAGGTATGAACATGCTTTTCGCTCTAGTAAAAGTGAAGCAAAAAGGCAAGCAATAAGGCGGAGGAAATTAGGATATAAGGCTAGAGTAATTAGCAATGGTGATGGGTCTTGGAGTGTTTGGGTTAGAAGATAACTATAATTAGTTATACTATATATAGTAATGCTTGACAAATATAACACAATATATGCTATAATTAGTTATAATGAGAGGGCGGTTAAAGTGGTATGTGGCAGGGTTTATAAATGGTACTCCTGTTATGGATGGGCCATTTGATACTTCGGCGTTAGCCAATAAGAAGGCTGCGTCTATAAATGATTGGGATAATGGAGATTGGGAAATCAAACGATATATGACTGAAGATTTAAGTGTTGCTAAATCTGCATGGAAGTCTGAGAGGGCAGGGGAGACAGGCAGTATGGCTATGAGTCTTAGACCTGTTAGATCGTTGCAATCTAGGAAGAAAACAAGATATGAAGAATTACGGGAAGAGAGAGGTTATTAAACTTGGCGGTCTGCCATAAATCGGGAGGTATGAATAAACAGTAGGAGTAATTTGTAATGCCACCAAAAGCACAACCACAAGAAGTTCCTGTTATACATGACCCTAATAATCCACAAGTTCCTTATACACAACCAATTCCATCTCCTAACCATCCTCATGCTCGATATGAGTATCAGTATGGTAATATGCATAGATGCCATTTATGCGATACCATGGAAGCACACTTAGAGAATGAAGCCGAAGGTGTTTGGTTTGCTTCATTAGAAGATAAATGCCGACATATTATCGAATGCCATCGTGATTTCCCACTAGAGGTCAGTAGGGCAGAGGAGATACTTGGGATAACTAATGTTTGGGATCGTAAAAACCAACAAGCAGAAGAGAATCGCGAGCGTAATCTATTTAATGTAAATGCCAAGCAGGGTATGCC